>Ga0209170_1000092_pt1 | contig 48193 bp, 52 predicted proteins | sample KloWWTKNB14_bulk_FD_187178 | JGI IMG/M metagenome (GOLD analysis project Ga0209170, IMG submission 187178) | Active sludge microbial communities from Klosterneuburg, Austria, studying microevolution and ecology of nitrifiers - Klosterneuburg... | ecosystem: Engineered > WWTP > Aerobic digester >...
TAAAAGATAGCATTGTTTTACATAAAACAGCAACTAACTACGGAGCCGATATTTATCAAGCTGAAAAAAAAGATGCATGGAAACATGTTTATGGTATACGTAATAAGTTATATATCAAAAAAAAGAAAAAAGGTATAGTTAGATTTTGGTTTTCTGTGCTAAAGAATTATTTATTTATTCCCTTTTCAATTTTACGTAAGAGAAAATACGAAAAACTATATTTTATTAAAATAGTTTGGAAGGCTACTACTAAGGCTATTGGCTTTAATCCTAAAATCGAAAAAGTATAATGAAGCCTTTACGGATAACAATTGTATTGCCATTTCCTGTTACAAAGCCAGTTGGCGGAGCCAAAATTATGTATGAATATGCGAATCGTTTATACGCTGCTGGTCATACTGTAACTGTGTTGCATAGCATTCGTAGGCCGTATAAGAAAATGAAATCTCCACTATGGTGGAAAAAATTTGTATTTGCTTTGCGGGGTGTGGCAAGACCAAAGTGGTTTCCTTTAAATAAGAATATAAAATCTACAATTGTAAATTCAATTACCAATCGATACGTACCTGATGCCGATATTGTTTTTTCTACTTGGTGGCAGATAGCTTATGCAATTACCGAACTTGCACCAGCAAAAGGAAAACCTGTTAACCTTATTCAAGATTTCGAAATATGGGCTGGCCAAAAAGAGAAAATTCTTGCATCATTTAAACTTCCAATACATCATGCTGTAATTGCCGGATACCTGAAAGAACTATTGAAAGAGAATGGTGCTTCAAATATTACCTATTTCCCCAATGCAATTGATAGTACAATTTTTTTTAAAAGCATTTCTATAGAGGAAAGAAATCCTTTAAGTATTATCATGCTTTATTCGGAAGAATCCCGAAAGGGATCTAAGTATGGAGTTGATGCTTTAGTGCAAATAAAGAAACAAATACCAGCATTAAAAGTTACTTTATTTGGTGTATACAAAAAGCCAGATAGCTTGCCAGATTGGATTTCTTATTGTAGAAGACCGGATAATCTTACTTCATTATATAATGGGCATGCAATTTTTCTTTCACCAAGTCTTGGAGAAGGTTGGGCTTTGCCACCTGCTGAAGCAATGGCTTGTGGCTGTGCAGTAGTGTGTACAAATATTGGTGGTCATACAGATTATGCAAAAGATGGCGAAACTGCTCTATTAGTTAAAGTGGAAGATGAAAATGATATAATTAGTAAGCTTACTTATCTGTTAGAGAATAATAACAATCGGATACAACTTGCTAATAAAGGGAATCAGTTTCTATCAGCAAATTTTAATTGGGATAAATCAGTAGATATTGCCACCCAATTTTTTTATAGCATTCAATAGTTATATTTTTTTATAATTTTTATATTCACCTATATACCAGCCAGTATATTTTCCAACTATTCTTTTTAATTTATCCTTTGCCGAAGCATATTTAAAATTATTGTTTGGCTCAAAAGGCCAATTTTGCTGTAGTATTCTTTTTTGCATTACTGCAGGATGAGTTTCAGTAAAAGGTTCTACAGGTTCATTAGCTGTGTCATAATCATATATGGCTTTACTCATTTCCTTTAGCTGGGCTTCAGCATTATTTCCTTGGTAAATACTGATATTAGCATTAATCTTTTGCTGCAAAGCCGCTGGATTTCTTACCCAACCATAATGGTAGATAAATGCATCTATTAGTTTTACTCGTAATTTTTCATTTGGTTTCTTACGAAAGCCTTGAGCATCACGGTAAGAAAATATATTTTTATTGTTACGAACAATCCTTATTTCTCTTCTGTACCAAGAATATTTTGCACCAACGTAATCATAAGAACCAAAAAAATGTTTATAGTTGAATAAAAGGCCATCAACTTTTGGTTGATTCAAATATTCTTGCATGCTGTGCCGAATAGCAGGATAATATTTTTCATGTATCACTTCATCACCTTGTAAATAGAAGGCCCAGTCGTAAGCAGAGGGAATAGCATGAAAGGCTTTATCAGTCTCCAATGCATACACACGGCCACCTTCTTTTTGCGATTCGTCCCAGCTGGTTTCTAGTATTTTTATTTTTGTATCGATTGATTTTATCCGTTCTAATGTTTCATCATCTGATTTACCAACAGCAACAATAACTTCGTCACAAAGCGGAAGCAAGGATCGTAATGATTCCTCAAATGGGAAGTCATATTTAACAGCATTTCTCAAAAAGGAAAACCCACAAACTTTCATTTCTTGTTTAATTATAATGATAAAGATAGAAGATTTACGAACCGTATATTAATTCAACGCCTCACCTTTTTATTAATATGCAAAGAAATATCTTTGCGCTATGACGAATTTTATTCCAATTTTCCCTTTAAACATTGTTGTGTATCCCGGTGAAAATTTGAACCTGCACATTTTTGAACCTCAGTATAAGCAGCTTATAAATGAATGTAAGGAAACAAACAAGCCTTTCGGAATACCTGTTGTTATTGAAAATAAAGTACAGGAGTTTGGTACCTTATTGGAAATAGTGGAAGTTTCTAAAGAATACGAATCCGGAGAGATGGATATTAAAACGAAAGGCATAAAAGTGTTTCGGATGCTGGAGCAGATAAAAGATATACCGGAAAAATTATATAGTGGAGCTATTGTTAGTTACCCCGAAAATTATAGTAACGGTAGTTCTGGGTTGATGAAAATGGTGATGAACAACCTTCGGCAATTACATCAATTAATTAAAGTAGAAAAGAATTTTAATAAAGAAGATAAGGAACTTACTGCTTTTGAAATTGCCCATCATATTGGCCTTTCGCTGGAAGAAGAATATGAAGTATTATTGCTGCAAGATGAATTGCAACGGCAGGAGTATTTAAAAAGACATTTGCTCAAAGCAATTCCCATGGCGCAAGGAATGGAACAACTAAAAGAAAAAATAAAACTGAATGGCCACTTTAAGAATTTGAGTGGATTTGATTTGTAATTTCACCAACAGAAAAAAATAAATGTCAACAACCCTTTGCTTCGATTTTGGAAATACCCGAAAAAAGGTAGCTGTATTCATTAACGATACAATCGAGGAAGTAATTACTCTTGCGGATGACTCAGCAGAAACTATACAAACACTAATTGAAAAATTCAAACCTGCTAAATCAATACTTTCTTCTGTAGTAGATCATAATCTAGCGATGGAAGAATTATTGGCAAGTGCTACAAAATTTCACAAGCTTAGCCATCTTACTAAAGTTCCTTTTACTACTCCTGTCGGAAAACCCGAAACAATCGGTGCAGACAGGCTGGCTTTAACGGCGGCGGCAGTTCATTTTTTTCCCAAAAAAAATAATTTAGTTATTGGACTCGGAACTTGTGTTACCTACAATTTCATTAATAAATACCATGAATTTGTTGGCGGCGCTATTTCACCTGGTCTTGAAATGAGACTTAAATCTTTGAACTATTACACTGCAAAACTGCCTTTGGTGAAGGCTGACAGCAATATTCCGTTGATGGGCTACGATACCAACACCAATATTCTAACCGGAGTGGTGATGGGAATGGCCAAAGAAATTGATGGTTTTATAGAAGAATATAAAGGAAGATTTAACAACTTTAACGTCCTATTAACCGGGGGTGATATAGTCTATTTGGCTTCACACCTTAAAAAGAAGATATTTGCAGACCCTGATTTAATATTTAAAGGTCTGTATGCAATTAGTAAAGTTAATAACCCCTAAGAGAATCAATACGTTACGAGCAAAACTTACAGCGTTTTTGATTTTGTTTTTTACTGCTTTTCAACCTGTTTTTTCGCAGGACAACTCGCCTTACTCAAGATATGGTATCGGCGACCTTGTTCCACCAACGAGTATTAACAGTCGTGGAATGGGCGGTTTGTCGGCAGCTTACAACGAGCCACTTACTATAAATTTTAATAACCCAGCTTCTTTTTCTTATTTCCAAGCGGATAAAGAATTAAAGTCAAACAAATTAAAATCTGGTAGGGCTATTTTAGATGTAGGAATAAATTTCGAGAACCGTACATTAAAAGATCCAGCTTTTGCCGAAAGATTTACTGCAAGCAATGCCTTGTTTTCTTATGTGCAAGTTGGTGTTCCATTAAAGCAAAACTGGGGTTTAAGTTTTGGATTAAGACCCATTTCCCGTATCAGTTATAAAATTCGTCGCAGAGAGTTATTAATAGATCCTAATACATCGCAACCGATTGATAGTGCAGAGACATTGTTTTCTGGTACTGGCGGTTCTTATTTGGCTTCAATGGGAACGGGGTTTAGTTTATTTAAAAGACTTAAAAAAGATAAATCAGGAAAAAACATTATTGGTGAGGAGAAATTAAGCGTTGGTTTTACAGCAGGCTATCTTTTTGGAGAAAAAGATTATAGCACAAAGAGAACTTTGTTTAATGATACAGTGGAATACAATCAGGCGAACTACGAATCGATAACAAATTTTGGAAATCTAAATTTTACTGCTGGTATTCAATACAGAGTTCCGTTAAAGAAAAACCTGGCACTTACACTCGGTGCTTATGGGGCTTGGGGACAATCAGTAAATGCATCACAAGATATACTGAGAGAAACATTTGTATTTGATGCCAGTGTTGGTGAAGTAAGATTAGATAGTGTTTCGGAAATAAGAAACGTAAAAGGTAAGATTAATCTTCCATCTTCTCTTACTGCAGGATTTGTGTTGCAGAAATATGGTGTGCCAAACAAAGAAGGTGGCTGGTTAGTTGGAGTAGATTTTGTACAACAGAATTGGGATAACTATCGATTTTACGGACAAGTAGATTCAGTAAGAAGTAAATGGGAAATAAGAGTTGGTGGCCAAATTAACCCGATTCCCAAAAGAAATTATTTCAGCAATATTTCCTATCGTTTTGGTTTCTTTATGGGCCCTGATTATATAAAAGTTGGTAAAAAATTAAATCAAATTGGTGGAAGTTTTGGATTAGGCTTACCGTTAGCCATTACTAGGCAGGCTCCAAATCAGGCCACACTAATTAATCTTGCATTTGAGTATGGCAAAAGAGGAAATAACAGCAATATATTAAGCGAAAGTTTGTTCAGGGTTTCGGTTGGCTTTTCACTCAGCGATTTCTGGTTCATCAAACGTAAGTATGATTAATCTTTTGTTCAATAACAAATTATTTCTAGCAGCAGCCTTTATTACAGGCTGCTGTTTGCTTTATAGTTGCGAGAACGATGCTAAGGAAGTGGAAGATTACACCAAAAGAGTAATCATGCAGGAAGAGATTAAAGAAGTAGAACTCTTTATGAGTCAGGATGGAACGATGAAAGCAAAATTAACTGCTCCGTTAATGCTAAGAGTGTATGCAGATACAGTGTATGTGGAGTTTCCCAAAAAAATGCATGTAGATTTTTATAATGACAGTACTGTAATTGAAACTACATTGGATTGCCTGTATGGTAAATATTTTGAACAGTATAACAAAGTGTACCTGCGGGATAGTGTGCTGGTAATTACAACAAAAGGTGATACATTAAGAAGTCCTGACCTTTGGTGGGATCAAAACCAAAAAATATTTTACACCGATAAATATGCTATTTATAAAAGTCCGGGTAAAAATATTTATGGCGGCAAAGGCCTGGTGGCTACACAAGACTTGAGTAGTGTGATATTCAATGACCCGACTGGAACGGTAGAAGTTTCTGACAGTGGTTTTCCGAAATAAAAGAACTTCAGTTTTCTTATCTTCACTTTAAATCAATTGCTATGTCATTTAAAAATAAAACTGCGTTAATAACAGGTGCTACAAGAGGAATAGGAAAAGCCATTGCGTTAAGGCTGGCAAGCGAAGGAGCCAATATTGTAGTAGCATCAAAAAGTGTAACAGAAAATCCAAAACTCGGCGGCACTATATACTCTGCCGCAGAGGAAATAGAAGCAGCCGGAGGAAAAGCATTAGCTGTACAATGCGATATTAGGTTTGAAGACCAAGTGCAAAATGTAATTGATAAAGCTGTAGAAGCATTTGGTGGCATTGATATTTTAATAAACAATGCCTCTGCTATTAATCTTACAACAACGGAGAAAACGGAACCGAAACGTTTTGATCTGATGTATGACATTAATGTACGGGGAACTTTTTTTGTAACGAAAGCTTGTGTGCCACATTTAAAGAAAGCAGAAAATCCGCATATACTTACTTTATCGCCACCAATAAATTTAGACCCGAAGTGGTTTGAAAACCATGTAGCATACACTGTTACCAAATACAGTATGAGTATGATGACATTGGGTTGGGCAAAAGAATTTAAGAAAGACAGAATTGCTGCCAATGCACTTTGGCCAAAAACAACAATTGATACAGCGGCTGTGAGGAACCTATTGGGCGGTGAAGTATTAGCTAATATGAGCCGCACCACTGATATATTGTCAGATTCAGCTTATTATATATTAAGCAAACCTTCCGGCGAATGCACAGGCAATTTGTTTATTGATGAACAAGTATTAGCAAAAGAAGGAATTACAGATTTGTCAAAATATTCTGTGGTGCCGGGAGCACAGTTGTATAGTGATTTGTTTGTATAGAAAAATAAGGCCACTGCATCCAATATTTAAATTGGGATATTATACTAAGTAAATGCTGGAACCTATATAAAAACGATTACTGCTATTTTTTTTGGCACATGAGATGCTTAATATATAAAAATGAAGCGAATTTCTATTTTAAGAATAGAAAAATTATGCAGATGCAGAATAAGTTTATTATTGTATATATTTTAAGCTTGTTCATAATATCTTTATTTTTTTCGACGAAAGAAGTAAGCATATCTCTAAAGAAAAGCTCAGATGTTTTTTTTAATGAAGCTTTATCTAATAGCAATTACTCTCATGCAGATAAATCTCATAAACAGGTTATTTTAACAAATAAGACAAAAGATACTATCAGCTTGTTTTATTTCGATTATTATTCTGATTTAATTTCATTCAATGTATTACCCGCATCTGAGTACAAAATAAATACTGATATTTCATTATGGTTATTTGATAATAGAGTTAAACACGGCACCCCATATTTGGTAAGACCTGGAGATTCTTTATCTGTTTTTTTCGGAGAAAGCAAAGATATTTTTTTGGTTCCGGATAATGACATCCGAAAAAATGAGGTTGATATTTTTAGATTTATTAATAGTCAATTTAATAAGAGTTATTACGAAATAATTTTTGACTTTAAAAAGTATAAGTATGACTATGAGATGTTTGCTTTACGAAAGAAAATGTTTAAAGAAAGAGTTTTAAGTAGTATTTCAATACTTAAGCAGTTTATTGACAGTAAAAATCTGGGAAAAAATATAGAGTCCTATTCGACCAATATAATTAAACTTGAGTTTTATAGTAAAACACTTTTAGGTTTATGGGGGGTTAGATATTTTAGTGAAATTTCCAAGAATCAGAAAAAATTATTTGATTCTACTTATTCGGCACTTCTAAATGACTCATTAGATAATACTGTGTCACCAATTCCATATAGAAATGTAAAGTATTCATATTTTGTACGTCATGTGCAATTTGAAATTGGGCAAGACCCTCTTGAAAAATCTGAGTATCAAAAACCGGCTGCTAACACTTTATACAAATTTGCTTTAAATGACATTCACAATAAAGCACAACTTGATTATTTTCTTTTTTTAATAGTTAAAGATGAGTTGCTAAAATACCCTAAAAGTTCACAAAAATGTTTACAGACCTTTTTTAATGATTGTAAAAATGAATTGTATAAAAAGTACATAAATGAAATGCTACTTACCACCCGAAAGACAGCCGCTTCAAATTCAGGAGACACCTTTATACGAGCAGATAAAACTGAAACTAATTTTTCTACAATTCTTAATTCTTTTAAAGGGCAAGTTGTTTATTTAGATATATGGGCAAGTTGGTGTGCACCCTGTAGAAGTGAAATTCCTGCAGCAGCTAAACTAAGAGAGAAATATAAAGACAAGCAAATACAATTCCTATATATATCAATTGATAATAATTTTAATCTTTGGGATAAGGCAATAAATCAAGAAGGGCTAAATGAATTTCCTAATAGTTATTTACTACTTGATTTTGAAAATTCTGATTTTAAAAAGAAATTCAGAGTAGGGCCGATTCCTCGTTATTTAATTATAGATATATTGGGTAACGTTATTATTTCAGAAGCTCCAAGACCAAGCGAAGAATCGCTTACCCAAGTATTGGATGATTTCCTAAAGTAGTTATTCTAATTGGCTATATTTTTATATTGAAGTTTGATTTATTTTAGTCTTAAAAATAATAATGAAGAATATACTAATAATTCTAATTGCTTCTTTCTTTTGTACAACTACAAGTGCACAAGTCTTATCAGATAGCTCACTGTCCAAAGCTTATTCGTTAACAGGAATGAGAGATACTAAAATGAAATTTGAACAGTTTCAATTGAAAGCTGACAATGATGTTGTTTACAACACGGATAGCCTGCACGGCAAAATAACTTTTATAAGCTTTTGGATGGAGAACTGTTTGCCCTGTTTGGCTGAGTTTAAATCATTGGAAAAGCTATTTCAAAAATATAAGAGCAATAGTAAGTTTCAGTTTTTATCTTTTACCAGAGACCCTATTGATAATATTGCAAAGATTAAAGGTCAGTATGGATTTTCTTACCCGGCTATGTCAATGGGATTAGAAGAAATATATGAACATAATTTCAAAATGGGCTTTCCAATTATTATGATAACAGACATAAATGGAAATGTAAGGTATCTTAAAAGTGGAGGTTTCATTGAGGAAGAAAAAGTTGAAAAGACTGTTTCTTCACTATACTATCAGGAAATTGACAGACTACTAGAAATGTATTCCCAAAACTAAAGGCATTATATTATTTCAATATTTTATTCTTTCTCAATATCAGCAGCATCATTTCTGTTCTCCGGTCGCATCTGCGGAAACAACAACACATCTTGAATAGAAGGACTATTTGTTAATAGCATACAAAGCCTGTCTATCCCAAAGCCGATACCAGATGTTGGCGGCATGCCATATTCCAATGCTCTTAAGAAATCATAATCAATAAACATGGCTTCATCATCACCTCTTTCCATTAGCTTGGCTTGTTCTTCAAATCTTTCTCTCTGATCGATCGGGTCATTTAACTCACTATAAGCATTGGCTATTTCTTTTCCATTGATGATTAGTTCAAAACGTTCTACTAAACCATGTTTGTCACGGTGCTTCTTCGTCAAGGGACTCATCTCCACCGGATAATCAATAATGAAAGTTGGCTGCACATAATTTTTTTCGCATTTACCGCCAAAGAGTTCATCGATTAGTTTTCCCTTACCCATTGTGTTATCCACCTGTATGTGTAATTGCTTACAAACAGAACGAAGCTGGTCTTCATTCATTTTACTTACATCAGTTCCTGTATGTTCATGTATCGCATCATAAATACTGATGCGTTTAAATGGTGCTTTGAAAGAAATGGGTTTGTCGCCAACAGTTACATCTGTTGTTCCAGCAACATCCATTGCTGCTTTTTCCAACAATTGTTCTGTTGTTTCCATCATCCAGAAATAATCTTTATACGCTGTATAAAATTCAAGAATGGTGAATTCAGGATTATGGGTACGGTCCATTCCTTCATTGCGGAAGTTGCGGCTGAATTCATACACCCAGTCAAAACCACCAACAATCAGTCTTTTTAAATATAGTTCGTTGGCAATACGCAAATACAAAGGAATGTCCAATGCATTATGATGAGTTATGAACGGTCTTGCTGCCGCACCACCGGGAATACTTTGCAGCACAGGTGTATCTACTTCCAATGCACCATGATTATTTAAAAACTCACGGATAGAGTTTACCAGCTTTGTTCTTTTAATAAAAGTTTCTTTTACCGCAGGATTGATAATAAGGTCTGCATACCGCTGGCGGTATTTGAATTCAGGATCAGTAACTGCATCAAAGGTTTGTCCTTCTGCTTCTTTTACAATCGGTAAGGGATGCAATGATTTGCTTAATAAAGTAAGTTCACTTACATGCACAGAAGTTTCACCAGTTTTGGTAGTAAACACTCTTCCTTTTATACCGATGATGTCGCCAATATCCAAAAGTTTTTTCCAGACTATATCGTAGAATGTTTTGTCTTCGCCGGGGCAAATTTCATCTCTCTTAATATATAGTTGAATACGGCCTTTAGAATCCTGTATCACACAAAAATTGGCTTTGCCCATATCTCTTACACTCATGATTCGGCCAGCGAGGCATACGTCGGCAAACTCATCTTTCTTTTCTTCGGTATAATTTGTTTTGATATCTGTTGAAAAAGCATTTACCGGAAACAGTGGAGCTGGATATGGCTCAATGCCCATCATAACCAGTTCCGCCAGTTTTTCTCTGCGTAATAGTTCCTGCTCGGATAGTTGTTGTGTACTCATGAATTAAAAATACTTTAAATGACTTGCCCTCCGAAGCAGTCTTTCAGTAGAAAGATAATTGCGAAGGAGGGCAAAGGTACTGGATAGGGTGCAGCAGACAAAGACAAAAACTTGCTTAGTAAGTTGTTTATTGAGTGTTTAAATAGGAGTCAAGAACTGGCCGAGCCTTTAACCAATCTGCCTGATTTTGGTTTATTTTAAATATGGGTCTGTTTCGGGTACCTGCAATAATGCTACCAATTGCAGCACCACTACCAACACCAAGTAATAAGCCTGCTGCAAAGCCTTCTCCAGCAGTATAACCAAAGATCCATGCATCAGGATCGGCAGTGGCGGCTCCAAGAATAGCAAGCGAAGCTCCTCCAATAAGTGAGGTGATGAGTACTGTGTGACCAAAAGATCGTCTCAGTTTTATCGTTGCAATTTGAGAAACTGGAATTTCGACAGACTTTTCTCTTTGAATGATAAAAATTGAATTGTCTCTTGTTTCAGTAAGAAACCCACTGTAAGTTTTTTTGCCCTTTTCATCAAATATGCGGACAAAAGGTTCTTTACCTGTTTTTTTTACCTTTTGCGCTGAAAGCTGCATTGAGATTGTCAGGAACAATAAAATGGTTAACAGTTTCATGATTTTAGTTTTGTGGATGATGAAGAAATAAAAACGTATAGATTTTAATATTTATAGGTGGATAACGATATTTTTTTCATAATCTTATTTTTAAGATTACCGAAGGGTTTGGTTTATTTACAAGAGATGCAATTTGTAATTGAGGTACCTGTTCCATTTTTAATGACAGGCTCATTGCCCTTCTTTTATTTTTTCCTGAACTAATAAAAAAGGGAATGCTGCTTAAAGAAACTATGCAACCGCCAAAAATTAATATACCAAATCTGTTTATTGGCTTGTTATTACCCTCTATAGAAGAAAAAATTTCCGTGCCATCTATAGTTGCAATAGAAATAATTACTGATGTAACACCCGTACCGGCAAGAATCCAGGCAATTGTTTTCTGAGATTTACTTTTTTTTAGATAATCCTGTTTGGTTAATTGTGGCGCTGGGCTAACCTGCTGACTGTAAGAAATATTGGAAAGAACTAGTAAAAGCACAAAGGTGAATAATAGTTTTAACATGCTTTCTTTTTTAAGGATGAGTTAATAAAATTTTATTTTGTAAGAGTCTCATTAACATGTAGTTTTTATAAACTTATTTTTAATGCTAATGAAGGTACCCGGCTTGTTAAAAACCTTTCTTTTTGAAATTGTTGTATTGCCTCCGTTTTAATTGACATTGTCATAGCCCTTTTCTTATTCTTTCGGGCGGCAAGCTGAAAGGGAAAGCCAATAAGTAGTAATCCACCACCAGCAATCATAAGTGCATCACCGGTTCTTACTTTAGATGCATCATAAGGTGGGCCACCCCCAAAACCAGCCGCAAACTGAGACATAGACATTATGCCACCCACAGAGAATAGGAGGCAACCGGGGATGCCCGTAGCATAAGCTATAGTACTTTGGCGTTTACTTTTTTGCAGGTAATCTGGTTTTACAACTGGTACTGTTTCTTTTATTACCTGGCTAGATAATGAAACTGCTATTGCCATTATCAAAACAAAAAAAACACTTTTCTTCATAAACTGATTTTTAAGGTGATTGAAGGTGCAGAATGATAAAGGAAAGTTTGCTTTGATAAAACAGGAACTGGTTCCATCTTAAAAGAAGCAGACATACTATTCGCCTTTCGCTTATTTTTTGCCGAAGACATAAACGAAAGCACACTGCCAATTACACCGATCCCGCCTCCAACAACAAGTACCGGCAGCACATCAAATGAAACATTACCAGGTGCAGCAATGGCAGCGCAGGTAGCAGCAACTCCTAGAAAAATAAATCCACCAGTTTTCTGTGATTTACTTTTTTGTAGATAATCCTGTTTGGTTAATTTGGGCGCAGGTTCATTTTGTTGACAGAAAGTGACAACAGAAATTGAAAAAAAGATCATAGTGAGAATCGCATTCTTAATCATAATATACTTTTAAAAAAGAGAAATATTTTAATTGATTTGTTGGGAAAAATTATAATCAAACTTTTTGATTAAGCTGCAATAGGAGTGGATGTATAAATTGTCAATGGAAACAATTTGCATGTTACTGGTATAGGCAAGCGGCAGATGCATATATATGGAGCAGGATTTTGCTTCTGCTGAATTTAATGTTGTAGTGCCAGTTATTATTCTGTTTTTGGTAGCTTTTAATAGCAACTTGCTTATCATTTCTGAGCAATACATTTTGTAATCAGTTTTAAGATTAAATGCCCTATCAAACTGAATGCCCTTTACATACCACTTATTCAGGATTGTTTTTAGGTTTATGATTTCTGCCGTACTGAAATTATACCGGTATATGCCAAATGCCAGATTCTTTCTCGGATTGCAAAACCAATTGAGAGAATCTTTTCTCATTTTTTCATCAGGAGATTCTTCACCATTTACAATATGATAAACAAATGGGTAACCCTTTTCAATTACAACGATACCAGCATGTGAATAGCTTTTATCGTTACGGTTAAAGTTCTTTATAAAATAGCTGGCGGGATCCTGGTTAAGCCTTGTTACAATGTCTCCGTCTTTCAATAATAATTCTCCTTCTTTGATCATTGAATAAGGGTCAATTGATTTACTGGAGGTAACAATTACTGGTTCTTTCTTTGTTGCTTTAGTGATGCTTGAATAAAAGAGACCGATTATTGCAAGTATGATGATAAATATTCTCATAGTAGATAATTAATAGGTTAGTTTACCTGAAACTTAAATTGATCTATTCCAATCCCCTTTGCATTTGGAGAAGAGGATAAAAAATGCCGGAATGCTATTCTTGTATCTGTTTTACCATTTATTCCTGAAAAGATATGTTCATACTTTGTCCAGTTAACTGGGTATCCACCTGAAGTCTGCGCTGCATTTATATCCATCAATACGGAAGTAAAGCCACCCATAGAATTTGGAGAGTTTCCTACTTCAATTGACGAAGAATTATTGATTCGTACCTGCATCCGGTTTATATAGACACCAGCGGTATCACCTCGGGTGTAGAAAGAGAATTTATCACCATTTTTTATTGACAATACCGGAGTAATCAGCCAACTGCTGATTGTTGCATTATTAGGATTGGAGTAAACGGAAGAATATGCAAACTCATCCTGCAGAACAGTATAAGAATAAGCACTGAAGCCTGACCAATTACCTCCTTTATCGGAACTCATTGTTCCTTGCGCCCAAGCAGCATTAGGACCAGAACTTGTTAAAGCAGGGGAATTGTCTTTCATTACCCAGTCTTTTGTATGCAGCTCATTAACATTTTCAAACTCTTCAGTAAAGGATATGGCGGTGCCAATATTCGTTGGTGGGCTGGGTGTATTTTCTTTTTTACAACTGTTTATTATAACTGGCGTAAAGCAAATTAATCCTAGTATTAAAACAAATAGATTATTTTTCATAAATCTGGTTTAATTGGTTATCACTATATCAATGGCTAAGCTATTGGCTTGACTAGGCCATTCCTAATTGAATTTTCCCCTAAGAATTCTCTTATTTGCATTTTTTACTGATTCAGGGCATGTAGCAATTGCTGGTCTGCATAAAATGCAGTAATTTTTACCTCTGTGAAATGTTGTAATGTTTTTTGCAATTTTTTTTCATTGAAACCACCATGTCAACCACCTCTGCTCAGGATTTTTTGTTTAAACGCATTAAAGAAATGCTGCCAAGTGATGAATCAATGGTGGATATTATATCGGAAGTTTTACATGTAAGTAGCGACAGTGCTTACCGCAGAATCAGGGGTGAAACTCCGATTTTGCTTGATGAAGCCCATTTGCTTTGCCAGCATTTTCATTTTTCTATTGATAATCTATTCAACCTAAAACCGGGAGCAGTATTGTTTCAAAGCACCCGCATCAATAACCAGCAATATTCATATGAAAAATATATTTCAGATCTGCTGGATCTTATCAGGCACATCAACAGTTACAAGCAAAAAGATATTATATACCTTACCAAAGATGTGCCCATCATTCATAACTTTTATTTTTCACCCCTAATTGCCTTTCGCTATTTTTTCTGGATGAAAAGTATTCTCCAGCATCCCGATTTTGACAATAAAGGTTTTACCATGAATTGCATAAGCCCAGAAATAGAATCATTAAGCAAAGAATTAGCAAAGGAATATATCAAAGTACCGTCAGTAGAAATTTGGAATACCGAATGTATCAACAGCACCATTTCACAGATTGAGTTTTGCAGAGACTCAGGATTTTTTTCTTCTGTAGCGGATGTAAAAATCATTTATGAAGCACTGGAAGAAACCATTTTACATATTAAAGCTCAGGCAGAAGCCGGAAAAAAATTTATGCCTAAGGAAGAGTCAATGAGTAAGACTGGTAATTTTCAATTTTTTTATAATAGGGTAATCCTTGGGGATAATACTATTCTGATTAATACGGATGGGACTAGATCTGCTTTCCTGAATTATGATGTATTGAATTACATGAGTACAAGAGATGAAACATTTTGCAGTCAATGTTATGAAGATATTAGCAGGTTGATGCGAAAATCCACCCTGATAAGCCAAACCAGCGAGAAGCAACGAAACATTTTTTTTAATATTCTATTGTCAAAAATTACTGATCGCAAAAAGAATTTATAATATGACTACAGGAGAAATACAGCACTTGTTGTTTAAAACTATAAAAGGAAAGAGTATTGAGGACAGCAATCTTGCCGAAGAGATTGGAAGATTATTGGATAAAAGTACAGATAGTGCATATAGAAGAATAAGAGGAGAAAAAACATTATCTCTTGATGAATTGCAAACCTTATGCCTTCATTTCAAAATCTCCATTGACAATTTAATTGGTTTGCAATCCCCTGGAGTAATTTTTACTGGCGAATATTTAGATAAAAAAACTTTTCGTTTTGAGGAATATGTAAACAGCTTAATTCAGAACCTGTCTTACATGAATAGCTTTAAAGAAAAAACATTTTACTATAGTTGTAAAGATCTGCCAATATTTCATCATTATCATTTTCGGGAAATTGCTGCATTTAAATGGTTTTTCTGGTTGAAAACTTATTTTCAATTCCCTGAATTTGAAAAGAAAAAATTTAATTTTAAAGATCACCCGGATGAATTATTTGTAAAAGAGCAAAAAGTGTTGGATTTATATAACCAATTACCCAGCGTTGAAATCTGGAATCTGGAAAGTATGAATATTTTTTTCAGGCAAATTGAGTTTTATAGAGATAGCCAGGTGTTTAATTCTGATGAAGATGTCTATCAGTTATATGAATCAATTGGAAAAATGTGGGTTCATCTGGAAAAACAGGCATCACTGGGGTATAAGTTTGACTATAATGACCCTACTCAAAAAAGAATAGGTAATTTGAAAATGTATTTTAATGAAGTCTTGCTAGGTGATAATAATATGTTGTTAGAAATGGATGGTTCCAGAATGTCGTATGTTTCTCATACCACCATCAACTTTATGTTTACTAGGGATGAGGCTTTCAATTTAAATATGTACAATCACATGCAGAATCAGATGCAAAGATCAACGCTGATAAGTGAAGTGAGTGAAAGAGAAAGAGCCCGGTTTTTCCGGCTTATTAGAGAGAAAATTGAACATAGAAAAGAAAGCCTCAAAGTATAAAGCTTAAACATCTTATTGGCTTGGTTTTCGTTATATATCATAAAATTTTACGCATGAAAAAATTATTGACAATTCTCCTCCTTTCTTCTGCCCTTAGTGGTTGCGATGTTTTATCAAATTTACCAGGGGTAGGCATTGTAACCGAAGCAGAAGCCGGTGCTGGTATAAAAGAGGCATTAGGCCAGGGATTATCAAAAGCTGTTTTAAACCTGAATAAAACTGATGGGTTTTTTGGTGATGCGGTTTATAAAATATTAATGCCAAAAGATGCACAGAAAGTAGTAAATACTTTGCGGGATTTGGGCTTGGGAAATCTGGTAGATAAAGCTGTTCTGGCCATCAACCGTGGTGCCGAAGATGCAGTAGGTTATGCTAAACCTATTTTTATTGATGCTATAAAAAGTATGACACTGAGTGATGCAATCGGATTAGTACGGAATGGCGACACCAGTGCTACGCATTTTTTCAGGGTTAAAACAACTGACAAGCTGATGGCTGCTTTCTTACCGGTTATAAAATCTTCGTTAGATAAAGTTGATGCTACAAAATATTATGGCGATGTAATAAATACGTATAATAACTTCCCTACTACCTTCAAGAAAATCAACCCTGATCTTGGTGGTTTTGTTACTCAAAAAGCTACAGATGCTCTTTTTGATCTGGTAGCAAAAGAGGAATTAAATATCAGACAAAATTTTGCGGCAAGAACTTCAGATCTGCTGCGTAAAGTGTTTGGTGGCAGTATTAGATAGAACTGAAGCAACTAATACCTTAAAATAACGTCAAATTAGCTGCTATTTCTTTTTATTAAGGAGTTACGGCATTATATTGGCAGCAACTATATTTAATTCAACAACATGAAAACTTTTATTACCGCACTTTCTTTCCTTTTTATTTTACCCATTACTTCTGATGCCCAATTAAAATTACCTAAGATATTAGCTGGTAAAACAGGTACCGGTGTTTCAGAAAATGAAGCAGGACAAGGGATAAAAGAAGCTCTACTGCAAGGTGTAACAACCGCTGTACTGAATCTTAATAAAACAGACGGATTTTTTGGTAGCGAAGTCTATAAAATGTTTTTGCCAGAAGACGCATTGAAAGCAGAAAAGACCTTGCGTAAAATTGGAATGGGTGCCCAGGTAGATAAAGCTATTTTGTCAATTAACCGTGGTGCAGAAGATGCCGTAGCATTTGCAAAACCAATTTTTATTGATGCGGTAAAAGAAATGACCTTGAATGACGCATTAAAAATTATCAGTGGACCAAAAGACGGAGCTACAAATTATTTTAAAGAGAAAACAAAGGAAAAACTTCTTTCTGCTTTTGCACCTTCAGTACAATCGTCACTAGAGAAAGTAGATGCTACAAAATATTATGCTGATCTTGCAACAACCTATAATAAACTACCAACGAGTTTTAAAAAAATAGATCCTGATCTTACCTCTTTCGTTGTTGGAAAAGCTGTAGATGCTTTATTTGATCAGGTAGCAAAAGAGGAAATGAATATCAGAGCTAATCCTTTAGCAAGAGGCTCTGATATTCTGAAAAAAGTTTTTGGAAGTAAGTAATACTAATCAGGAAAAATACTCCAGAACAGTAAAACCATCCTTCTTCTGGGGTCATTAATACCGTAGTCGTTTATTTTGTTGTCTGGAAATTTCTCTCCTTTTCCTTCAAAAAGGTAAAGAATATTTTTAATAGTTTTTCCATCAGCTGACTTTCCAACAGTGAAAGTTTGCAATAATTTTATGACAGACTCGGCTCTTGCCGTTGATAGTTCATTATTCAGATCTTCATTCGTCAAAGGTTTCTTGCCAGACAATCTCATCCGCTCTACAATTTTTTTATACAAGTTCGATGTTTCACTAATGGTTGTTGCATCCGCATATCCTTTCGCTGTAATTACCAACGACATTGGAAAATCTGGATATTTATTAATGAAATAATCAATTTCTTTAGTCACCGGCTCAAACATTTTTCCAATAGTAAAAGCCACAGCTGGTGAAAGATTATACTGGCCAGGCCCGAAAATCACATCCTGTTCGAGTTTTACAACCGTGTTTCGGTTAATTAGCTCCGTAATTAATGAAACTTTATCGTTGATTAGTTTTTCTGTCCTGCTGGAGAAGGTTAATGCTTTTTGAAGACGAAGCCAGTCGCTTTTGTTTACAGACACATCTCCAATAAGAATTTCATTCTGCCCGACAATTTTATCAATTTCATCATTGGTCATACCAATGAATTTTTGAATTTTATAACTGGCAGTATCGCTTATTTCATTTTCATCTTGTTTTTGCTGACGAACCTTATCGAGTTCTTTTAATTTCTTACTGTGGTTGAGCAACTGGCTGTCAACTTTTGCCAAGTCTTGTTTATGAGTAGTAACTTCTCTTTGTGGTACACAAGAGAAGAGATTAACTGCAATAACAATAATAAGCAGTAGGTGTTGTTTTTTTATATATCTCATATAACAACATTTAATGGTGCTTACTAAAGGTAGAAAAGTATAAGCAAAAAAAGAATATTAAGAACCGGCCAATAAAACCTGCCAGGCAGCGTCGACATTTCCAGAGTCAAGCAGTTTTTGGGCATACAAATGAAGCTCTTTTTCCATTTCTTCAGGATTAATGCTATAGTATTGAATGATTTGCTTAAGATGTGTATCGTCAAAAGAGGGTTCAATTGCAGGGGTTTCCTCTACATTGGCCAACTGACCAAGATCGTTCCCGGATAAATATTTACTATCCCGAATGGAGGCAGGGAGAGCATCAATGCCAATTCCTAATTGGGTATTTGGTTTTGCTACTTTGAAGAGATTGGTTTCATCGACTTTACAATACCAATCACCACCTAATCTAGCAACATGATTTATTTTTCGCTGGTCTATTTTCTTGTTTTCATCTAATAATGTATCATCAATATGCATAACCAATACTTCGCAGATAACTAAATTACCAGCACCGCCTTCATTACCCAATGGTTTTATCTCAAGCACTTTACATTCTAATTGCACCTTGCTTTCTTTTACCATTGGCGGTTTCACTTTTGTTGCGGCAATAGCTGTAAAACCTGCTTTGGCAAATTCATTTACTTCTTTTGGAAACTCACAGCTTGCTAAAGAGGTTTGCTGCACCATATCATAAGTAACAATATTGATGACCACTTCTGGCACTTCCAAAACGTTTTGCAAGGTATGCTTGGTAGTATTATCTCTTACCCTTCTGGCAGGAGAAAAAATAATCACCGGCGGATTGGAAGAAAACAAATTAAAAAAACTGAAAGGACTCAGGTTTACATTACCTGCTTTATCAATAGTTGATGCAAAACAAATAGGCCTTGGTGCAATTACATGTTGTAAATAGTATTGCTTTTCTGCCGGCTTTAATTCTTGTAAATCGAGAATCATTATAAATAATTTTCTTCTTTTAGAATCCGTTCAATCTTTTCCATCAATACATCACAATTGTGAGGCGTATTAAAAAGCATGGTTACAAATATTTTCTTTTCAGGAATGAATTGAAAATTTGCCCTGAAACCACCCTGGCTGCCTGTGTGGCCGATACGTTCAAGTCCGTTAATTGTTTTTGTTATAAACCAGCTATATCCATTGTTCGGTTCTTTCTCACTACTCCAATTTTCAAAACGCTTTATCTGCATACTTCCAACAATTATTTCTTTATTTAAGAACGCCGGTTTTTGTAATGCCAGATAATATTTATGCAAGTCTGTTACAGAACACCAAATGCCACCATTGCCAGCTGCACAAAAAGTGGGTTCTTCTCCATAATCCAGTTCTTTAAAACCTCCATTCTGTTTTTCATAGCCATGTGCCACACCTGTCTCGGGATGTGAGCCATCCGTAATATCACTTTCTGTCATAGCTGCTTTATCAAAAATTTCAGTCCGTACAAACTGTTGCCATTTACTACCCGTTATTTTTTCAATGATAAGTGCTAAAGCATTAAACGCCGGATTGCTGTATTTGTAACGACTGCCAGGAGCAAATTCTAATTTATCCGCTTGCTGAACTGGTGCAAAATTTTGTGCATCATCAGCCGTTAAATAAAAGTCATGATTTTTTGAGACTTCTCTGTTATCTGGTAACCCACTTACATGGCTTAGCAAATGTTTTATTTGTACCTGTTCGGCAATTTTTTTATTCTTGAAGTCAGGAAAATATTTTAACAGATTATCATCAACGCTTAGAAGGTTTCGCTGTTGAAGCAACAGGATAGCATAGCTCACAATTGTTTTACTTACTGAGCCAGTGTTGAAAATGGTGTGTGGAGTTATTGGTTCCTTTGTATTAATATCCGCTATCCCGTAACCCTTACTGAAAACAACCTGACCTGCTTTAGCAATAAGCACAGCGCCACCAGGTTCATCTGCTTTTAAAAAAGATGAAAACAGAGAATCTATTCTTGAAGCAACATTTTCCTGTGCCATTACTTGTAAAGCATTAAATGAAAGCAGTAATAAGAAAACATATCTTATTTTTTGTATCAAAATTTAAATAGTTTTCTTTAGTTGTAAAATACTCCAATCGGTTTCTTCTGCTACAATGGTGTTACTCAGTTTTCCTAACCCATCAATTTCCATTTCCACTATATCGCCAGCCTGTAACCACTGTTCTATATATTCAGGATCATTTAATTTTCCAGTTCCATTTAATTCAAGAAAACATCCAGTTCCTACTGTGCCACTACCAATTACATCACCAGGATACAGATCAACACCGTAAGAAGCTCTTTCAATAATTTCTGCAAAGGTCCAGTCCATATCACCTACATTGCCTTCACTTACTTGTTTGCCGTTTACCCAACACTTCATATTCAAGTTCCAGCCGTTACCAGTATGGTTTTCTTTGGCAGGTATTTCAAATGATTGCAATTCATCTAATGTAACTAACCATGGACCAATAACAGTAGAAAAGTCTTTTCCTTTTGCAGGGCCGAGGTTCAACATCATTTCTTCCATTTGCAAACCTCTTGCACTTATATCGTTCATGATCATCAATCCGCCGATATATTCATGTGCATCGGCCGCTTTAATATTTCTGCCATGCTTGCAAATAACGATTGATGCTTCCAGTTCAAAATCAAGTTTGTGAAAATGATCGGGCATACAGCTTATATCTCCGGGTCCGGAAATGCTATGATGATTGGTAAAATAAAAAATCGGAAACTGATCGAACTCCGGTATCATATCCACTTTACGGTTCCTTCTTGCAGAAGCCACATGTTGGCGAAAAGCATAACCATCTCTGCAACTTTGCGGAAATGGAACTGGTGCCAGTAATTGCAAATCTTTTAAGGGAACACCTTTACTGCTGGATCTTGTGCCTTCTTTCAGCATCAATTCGCCTGCTTGAGCCTGCGCAAACGATTCTTCCCAGTAATTTAAAAACATATTCATACTGTTGGGAAGATCTGGGTGCAGTACATCCATATCATACACCATATCATTTATTAATACACCTAATTGCTCATGTTCGTCTTTAATGTAAGAAACCAGTTTCATTGTAATTTTTTTTATTAGCCGCTAAGTTAGCGAATTTGATAAGTTCTGTTTTGTATCTTGAAGACTGAATTAAAATGCATGAAAAAAGCCTCTATTATTTTTTTAGTAGTACTATTTTTTTCTTTTCGAACAAAAGAAGAAAAATCAGCCTGGATACGTATTAATCAATTAGGATATACAACCAAAGGAGTAAAACAAGCGGTTTGGTGTTCGAAAGAAACCAAAACAGTTCAAAAATTTTATTTGCTTGACTCTGCTTCGCAAAAAGTAATGTTTGAAGCAAATGCCGAAAAACCAATGGGTGCTTACGGTCCTTTTGTACAAACGCAACGACTGAACTTTTCAGCCTTTATTACTCCCGGAGTTTATAAATTAATTGCTGACGGCGCAGAATCTCCTTATTTCAAAATTGGAGACGATGTATATAAAGGGGCTGCCGATTTTTGTTTACGGTATATGCGACAGCAACGAACGGGATTCAATCCTTATTTAAAAGATAGCTGCCACACACATGATGGTTATGTATTGTATGGAGAAAAAGCAGGCATAAAAGACAGTACACATATTGATGTGGTCGGTGGCTGGCATGATGCATCAGATTATTTGCAGTATTCAACTACCTCTGCCAATGCAACGTATCATCTGCTAATGGCTTACCGGGATTTCCCCAAAGTGTTTACGGATAAAAAACAAGCCAACGGTCTCGATGGAAAAAACGGAATGGCTGATGTATTGGACGAAGCCAAGTGGGGCTTGGACTGGTTATTAAAAATGCATCCGAGAGATGACTGGATGTTTAACCAGATCGGTGATGACAGAGATCATATTAATATGCGGATTCCAAAATTAGACAGCCAATATGGAAAAGGATATGAACGACCTGTTTATTTTGTAAGTGGCGAACCGCAGCAGCGGGGAAAGTTTATGAATGCAACGACAGGTACAAGTTCTACGGCAGGGAAGTTTGCTAGTGCATTTGCTTTAGGTTTTGAAATAATGGGGAACATAGAAAATGCAATTAATGTTATGATTCACAAATCTGAAAAATCTTTTGGAGATTCATTGTTAAACAGAGCAATTTCAGCGTATAAATTTGGTCAAAAAAAGCCTGGCGTTTCGCAAACCGCATCTGTAAGATCTCCCTACATATATGCGGAGGATAATTGGGTTGATGATATGGAATTAGGGGGAGTTGCCATTTACAATGCAACAAAGAAATGGATGCTTCATACTGAAGGATTTAGGGGAGAAGCCTTTGAGTTTAGTAGAAAGGAAAAAATAACCCCTTGGCTTGGAGCAGATACTGCCAAACATTACCAATGGTATCCTTTCATCAATATAGGACATTATGAAATAGCTAAAAATTTATCAGGAAGATTCAAAGATATTCTTGTTGGTTATTACAAAGAAGGCATCCAACGAGTCTGGAACAAAGCTCAAACAAATGCTTTTTATAGAGGTATTCCATTCATTTGGTGCAGCAATAACCTTACTACTTCATTTGCTATTCAATGCTATTGGTACAAAGAATTAACAGGCGATAAACAATTTGAGGAATTAGAACAAGCAAATTTCGATTGGTTGTTTGGTTGTAATCCATGGGGTACATCTATGGTGTATGGTTTGCCATCATGGGGCGATACACCTGTTGACCCACACTCAGCATTTACTCATTTAAAAAATTATCCGATTGATGGCGGTCTTGTTGATGGACCAGTTTATGGAAGTATTTATAATAATTTAATTGGCATTCAACTCTATCAGCCTGATGAGTATGCTGCTTTTCAAAGTAATCTGGCTGTTTATCATGACGACTATGGAGATTACAGCACCAACGAACCTACCATGGATGGAACCGCTTCACTAATTTATTTACTGGCTGCGAAGGAGGCGGAGGCATCACCCAATTTCTCCCCAAGAGAAAAGGCTTTCAGAAAGACATTTAATACAAATTTTACTCGTTCAAATGGAGCAGTTATTCGGGGAGATAGTACCAAAAAAAATATTGCTTTAGTTTTTACCGGGCATGAGTTTGCCGATGGCGGAAAAACAATTGCACAAACGTTAAAAGATGAAAATCTGAAAGCTTCTTTCTTTTTTACAGGGGATTTTTACCGGAATAAAAATTTCAAGTCTGTTATAAAAAATTTGAAGAAGCAAGGCCATTATCTCGGTGCTCATTCTGATAAACATTTGTTGTACTGCGACTGGAATAAGAGAGATAGCCTTTTTGTTACAAAAGATGAGTTTAAGAAAGACCTTTCAGCCAATTATAAAATGATGGAACGTTTCGGATTGCAAAAAACCTCTGCACAATATTTGCTTCCTCCTTACGAATGGTACAACGATAGCATTTCAGCATGGACAAAAGAAATGGGTTTGCAGCTTATCAACTTTACTCCGGGCACAAGGAGCAATGCAGATTATACAACGCCTGATGAAAAGAATTATCGCAGCAGCGAAGAAATTTATAACTCGATAATCAATTATGAAAGCTCAAATTCATCAGGATTAAACGGTTTTATGCTTTTAGTACATATCGGTACAGACCCTAAACGTACCGATAAATTTTATAACCGGTTACCTCAACTTATTACTGAATTAAAGGCCAAAGGCTATCAGTTTCAGACAGTTGAGGGGTTGTTAAAAGCTGACTAAAATCAGCCAGACCTGCTGTTTTCACATGTTTCCGTTTTCTTATCTTTGCGTCTATGGAATTCGAGAAAATTCATAATAAGGGTCAGGCTCAACTTTTTAAGAATCCTTACCTTGAAATGCTGACCAAAACACATCCATTAATTATTTGGGGCATGTACACCCCGGTAATGATTTACATGGCGTATTATAGTGGCACTATCGGATTTACAACCGGAAGAATTGCACTTACATTTTTGGCCGGAATGTTCTTCTGGACATTCTTCGAATATTTAGCACATCGTTTTCTTTTTCATATGATAGCTAATAGTGGAAGGGCGAAAAAATTCATTTATACATTACACGGCAATCATCATCATTTTCCAAGAGATAAGCAGCGGTTGTTTATGCCGCCGGTGCCGAGTTTAATTTTATCATCTGCAATTTTTGGTTTGATGTACCTGGCATTAAGAGAAAAGACATTTATGTTCTTTCCAGGATTTTTATTAGGCTACCTGATGTATGGCACTATGCACTATGCCATTCATGCCTGGAACCCGCCATTCAAATGGATGAAAGGACTTTGGAGAAATCATCATTTACATCATTATAAAAACGAACATAATGGTTATGGCGTAAGCTCTACTATTTGGGATCATATTTTTGGAACCATGTTCGACCTGAAAAAAGAAAAAGAAGATAAGGAAAAGGTGAAGGAATTAATGTTTGAGAAAAAAGAGAAATAGGCTTACCACTTTTCTTCTTCATCAATATCATTGTCCCGCTGACTGAACTGTTGGCGGGATTTTATTTTTTGGAGTTGTCTTTCAATAATTAAGTTTGCAATCAGAGTTGCGGCATTCTCTCCATTATTATTTTCAAGCATTGTTCTCATTTTATCTTCATGCACATCGATTCGATATAAATAAAAGATAAGTTTTTCAAAATCATGATTGATAAGATTATTTATTTCAGAGGAAAGTTTTTCATGTAGTTGCTCATAAGTCAATGATGCTGCTAATTGCAAATCAAGCGAACTATTAATTGCTGGAATCAAATTGGTGTTAATCTGTGTCATCTGTGGCTAATATTTTTCCATTACTCCCAACCCAAATAAAGCAAAATCATATTTCACCGGGTCATTCTTATCTAAAGTTCGTAAGTATTCAGTTAACTCAATAGCAGCTTGCCAATCCGTTTGTTTTCTGGTAAGAATATTTAATCGTTTCGCCACTCTAGCTACATGCACATCAATGGGGCAGATTAATTGGGAAGGTGAAATATTTTTCCAGATACCAAAATCTACACCTTTATCATCTTGCCGTACCATCCAGCGTAAGAACATGTTTAATCTTTTACAACTTGATTTTCTAGCTGGAGTGGCTATATGTTTCTTCGTTCTTTCAGGAATATGTTCTAGCGAAAAAAAATATTGATGAAAACCTTTAAGCATTTCTTCAACAGTTTTACCATGCATAGCAAATGCAACATCCAGGCTTTTATGTTTTGAATAATGAAATTTAAAGAACTCAATAAAATAAAGTAGGTCTGTAGTATTAAAAGTTCGGTGTTTAAATGCTGAAACGGATTTCAACTCTTTCTCACTTTGATTAAGACAAAAATCATATGGAGCATTGTCCATTAATTGCATCAGTTCCTTCGACTTCTGAATAATAGTTGTACGATTTCCCCATGCAAAGGTGGCAGCAAAAAAGCCTGCAATTTCTATATCCTGTTTTTTAGTAAAAAGGTGTGGAATACAAACTGGATCGTTTACAAGAAAGGAAGGTTGATTGTATAATTCAACCTTCTTATTTAAAAAATCTGCTAAGGAAAAATTTTTTGTCATTTACTATCAACATCACACTGGGTTTCTTCCCTGTATGATTCGTAGCAAAATTGCGATAATTGCAATTACTAAAAGAATATGAATAAGTCCGCCTGCGGAGAAAACAAAAAAGCCAAGTAACCAGCCAATGATTAAAATTACTGCAATGAGATAAAGCATAAAATTGGTTTTTAGATGATCTGATTCTAATAAATCTATTCTTCAATCCTAATATTGCCAATTTTATGCCAGTATGAAAAAAATCAATAAATAAATGCGATTTTGCCTGACTCACAAGTGTTTAACTAATCTTTTTTGTAGCTTATATTTATCCAATTGCTTTGTTCAAGTCTTCAATCAGATCTTCAGCATCTTCAATACCAACACTTAATCTTATTAATGAGTCACTTAATCCGTTTTTAATTCGTTCTTCTCTTGGAATAGAAGCATGCGTCATACTTGCCGGGTGATTAATGAGGGATTCAACACCACCCAAGCTTTCGGCTAATGAAAATAAATGAGTGGATGATAATACTCTGTTGGCTTCCTCCACACTATCATTCTTTAATTCAAAAGAAATCATTCCTCCAAAATCCCGCATTTGTTTTTTGGCAACGGCGTATCCGGGATGATCTTCAAAACCCGGCCAGTAAACTTTGGCAACTTTTGGATTCGATTTTAACCACTCAGCAATTTTTTTGCCATTTTCACAATGAGCTTTCATTCTAACTCCCAGCGTTTTTATTCCACGCAATACTAAAAAGCAATCCATCGGGCCGGGAACAGCGCCACAGCTTTTCTGAATGAAATATAATTTGTCTCTCAGCTCAGTATCGTTCATCATTAATGCGCCTTGTATTACATCGCTATGGCCACCCAAATATTTTGTTGCGGAATGCATGATAATGTCAGCTCCTAAATCAAGAGGGTTTTGTAAATAGGGCGATGCGAAAGTGTTATCAACTGCCAGCATTAATTTTTTGGATTTGGTGATTTTCGCAACGGCTTCAATATCTGTAATATTCATTAATGGATTGGTTGGCGTTTCAATCCAAACCAATTTGGTGTTTGTAGTTATTGCTGATTCAATATTTACTACATTGGTAGTGTCTACATATTTAAATACAATACCAAATTTTTCAAATACTTTGGTGAATAAACGATAAGTACCGCCATACATATCGTTGGCACATATTACTTCATCGCCAGGCGCTAATAATTTTATAACTGCATCAGTTGCTGCTACGCCGCTGCTAAAGGCCAATCCATACTTTCCGTTTTCTATTATGGCAAATGCATCTTCTAAAGCTTTACGAGTTGGGTTCTGACTTCGGGCATATTCATATCCTTTATTTTTTCCCGGAGCCTCCTGCACATACGTAGATGTCTGGTAAATAGGCGTCATAATTGCGCCGGTCGATGGATCTGGTTCTGCTCCGGCATGTATTAATTTAGTAGCAAGCTTCATTTCAGAAATATTTATTTATTAGAAAATGCAAAGATGCTGAATTCAAATCACTTAAAAAGATATGCGGCAGAAAGATATCGCCAATCGTAATTATTTGCATCATGCGAAGGTGCAGCGATGATTTTTTTATTTAAAACCTCAGCTTTTAACACTTTTTCTTGTACTAATTTTGTTTTTGCCTGTAAAATAATTTCCTCCACACTTTTATTCTCCATCCATTTTTTCTGTGGAGGTTCAAAACCGACTTTGTCCTTTCTCCACACAATTGATTCGGGTAAACTACTTTTCATTGTTTCTCTTAATATCCATTTAGTCCAGCCATTTCGTATTTTAAAATGTGCAGGCAAGCTAAATACGAATTCAACCAATTCATGCGAAAGAAATGGAAGCCTTACTTCTCTTCCATGTGCCATGGCATTTCTGTCGGCATATTTTAATAGTTCTTCAAGACCATGAACACAAGTGTTGAAGTGTAAAGCATTGTTTAATGTAAATCTTTCAGGAAGAGCATAGTAAGCTTCTTTACTTTGCTGTTGTACAAACTCCTTCGTTAGGTCTTCGTGTTTGATTGCATTCAACAAGTACCTATTTTCTAAAACAATAGTAGCAAAATCAGGAAAATAAGATGCAATAATATTTTTGAAATCAAATTTTTCAGTAATGCCTATCTCTTTTGCCGCTTTTATTTCTTTACTTCTACTTAATTTTCTGTTTCGAAAAAGCTCCTGCCAATACCATTTATAGTATTTGTGATAACCAGCTAACGTTTCATCAGCTCCTTGGCCATCTAACAACACTTTAATACCTTGTTGTTTTGTCAGTTCATATACTTTGTATTGGGCATAAATACTTGCAGATCCAAACGGAGCTTCCTGATGATAACATAATTTCTCCCAATCATTTACTAAATCATCACCAGTTATAGAAGTACTAAAATGATGTAGCTTGAATTGTTCAGCTACTTGTTTTGCATAGGTTGATTCATCTTTTTCAAATTGAGGAAAGGAAGCAGTAAATGCTGTTAAAGGAGAATTTGTAAATGAGGAAGCTATTGCAACGAGTGAGGAACTGTCTAAACCACCACTTAACGATGTGCCAATAGCAACATCACTTCGAAGTCTTCTTTTTACTGAAGTAGTAAGAAGATGGTTAAACTTTTCCAGCGCATCAGTTTCCGAAATATGTTTATCCTGCTTTTCGGGATCGATATCCCAATATTTTTCAAGTGTCAATTCATTTTTTGATAATGAATATTTTAAACAAGTGGCTGTGGGAAGTTTATGAATATTTTCAAAAAAAGTTTCACCTGGTTGGTTTGGGTTATCGGTGTATCCGATAGTAATAAAATTGAAAAGCATTTTCTGATTTGGAATACGGTAAATTCCGGCAGCCCATAAAGCTTTCATTTCAGATGCAAATAGAAATTGGTTTTTATCAAAATAATAGAAGAAGGGCTTTTCGCCAAAACGATCTCTTGCAGCAAATAGTTCTTTTTCTTTCGCATCCCAGATGGCAAAAGCAAACATGCCGTCAAAATGATCGACACATAGATCTTTCCAGTAATCGTATGCAGCAACAATTACTTCTGTATCAGTTTGTGATTGGAAAGTATATCCATGTTTTGCAAGTTCTTCTCTTAGTTCAATGTAATTATATATTTCACCGTTATGTGTGATTGTATAGCGGTGATTATAACTCTCATTTTTGCTAACATAATGCATGGGTTGATGGCCTGCATTACTTAAATCAATTATGGAAAGACGGCGATGTCCTAAAGCAACTGAGCCTTCTTCATTTACCCATATCCCTTCGCCATCCGGACCTCTATGTTGCAACGCATTATTCATTGACTGAAGCCGTTGCTTTAGCAGTGTATTATTATCCCCGTTATTGTTGTTTCTAAAATTTAGTATGCCTGCAATTCCACACATGTTGTAAATATCCAACTAATAAGTTCTATATCCCAAAAAATGCGGTGAAGCTGATTATCAGAATGACATAGGTAGCCGTGCTTCAAGATAATCCCATGCCATAACTAATTCAGCTCCGGCATTCAATTGTTTGAAATACATTGTGAAATATTCTAGTGAAGATGTTGTTGTTGTTACAGGAATTTGAAAACGGGCAATATCCTGCGAAGTATCCGGATGTAATCCCCAGCTGTCAATATTGTTGTTTAATACAATTGTCCATTTTTCCTTTTCGGGAATACAGTAGAGAATATAACGTCCTGCTTTTATTTTTTTACCCTGAATAGTAGCGTCTTTATAAAAATCAATTTCTGTTGCTTCATTGGCACCTAGCCGCCAGGGTTCATTATAGCTTAGCAAATTTTGAAAAAGCCTTCTTCCTCCCAAATGTGGACGGCTATAAATAATTCTAGCTTTTGGAGGTTCTGTAGTGCCTTTTGATATTTTCAGCTGAGGATAATCAACCGGAAAATAACTCATGTCCATAGGCGAGACATCCGTTGGATCAAATGGGTTGATAGAATTGTCTGGTTTAATTGTGACACTATCACCCTTTTGTTCATCGGTTATAGTAGAATTTTTCTTTTCATTATTACAGGAAACAGCTAAAACGGATGCAAACAAAATCAAGAGTATCGCCTTCATATAAATAAATATTAAAAAGTAATTGGTAATGCTACTTTCACATTATCCCATCCAATTATAAGGCTATATCCACTTGTAGCTTTTTCAAAAAGCATAGATAAAGACTCAATGCTCATATTTATCTTTTGTACGGACACTTCAGTTCTTACTACATCTTTTGCCTTATCATACTTAAATGAGCCCCAAGTATCGGTTTCCTTATTAACGATAATGGTCCAGCTATTTTCATTAGCGATAGCATATAAAGTGTATCTGCCTTTGTTTATTTTTTTGCCTCCGATTTTTACATTCTTGAAAAACTCAATCTCTGTTGCCTCATTGGCACCTAATCTCCACACTTCTCCATATTTTACAAGTGATCCAAAAATAGTTCTGCCAGCTTTTTGAGGACGGCTATATACTACTCTTGCCGCTAAAGTTTCTGTTAGTTTATCCTGAATTTTTAAAACTGGATAGTTTGCCGGATAGTAGGCCATGTCCATGGGCGATTTATCTACCGGTGGGATATTGCTGTTTTGCGCCAATAGCGAAAAGAAGATTAACTGGAAAACAGAAAGTAAGACGATAATTTTTTTCATATTCTGGAACTGTTAGCAAATGTAAAACGAAATGTTTGTCTTTAAGTTACCATTTATCTAATCAGGCATCTTGATTTTGCATTTCTTTAAACCTGTTTTCTGCAAATGGTACTACTGCTGCTAGAAAATGACGGGAACAGTCCTGCAAAAGTTGGTAATGCTGCTCAAATAATTCAAAAGCTGGCTTGGCATCATTTATATATACCGCCCGGCGGGCAACACCAGTCATGCCTTTTTCAATTGCCCAATGTGTACGGTAATTATATAGCCAGTTCTGTTCTTTCATATAAGGATACATGATGGCAAATTTCTCGACAAGCCATTGCAGGTTGTTGTCAATGCTTTCATATACATCCTGAGAAAACCTGAATAATGATTCATCCGTAAAATATTTCTCATCTGTTGCTAAAAAATGATCGTAGACAACATCTACAAATGCTCCGCTGTACAAACGGTATTGTGGCCTGAATATTTTTTTGGCCTCTTTAGTGGCTTCATGAAAATCTGTAAATGTATCTATTGCCCTGTGCAACATAATTCCTTTTTGAATATCAGGCGGATAATCAAATTTCTTCTTACCCTTTACATAATCACTTATCATGTTACCGACCAGTATTTCCGGATGGTTGAATGAAAGATATGCATGAGCCAGATAGTTGATAAGGCAGTGATTTAAAGTGAGTGTAAAAGTAGACGATATTATTTTATAATCTTATTAAGTCAGTTATTAATCAGCAGTAATGCATCCGATAATTTTTCAATTTTTATTTCATATTTCAAAATAATTTTCCCTTATCCGACTGATGGTCGGCAAATAAAAATGCCAAGTGGTTTAAATTAGCTAACATCTGTTAACTACCATTAACATACACCGCCATTAATCACAATTGACTTGTGTAGAGGTGTAACCTAATATACTTTTGATCCGTCACACGAAAGACGACAAACAGATTAAAACAAACAAGATGAAAAAATTAATTATTATGCTGGCAATAGCAATAAGTACAGTTAATGCTTTTGCCGGGGAAGTAACCGTAAACCAGAAAGTTTTAGATGCATTCAAAACAGAATTTTCAACTGCTACAGATGTACAATGGTCTGTAGGTGCTAATTATTATATGGCAACATTTAACTACAATGAAAAATATGTGTTTGCGTATTTTAGTGAGGATGGAGAATTATTTGGAATTACCAGGCATATAACACAAGGAAACCTTCCAATGAACCTACAATCAAATTTGAAAAAAAATTATGATGACTATTGGGTAACCGGTTTAGTAGAAGTATCCAAAAGTGACGGAACTTATTACTACATCACTCTTGAAAATGCTGATACACAACTTGTTTTAAAATCAAGTGGCGGCAGTACTTGGAGTGTTAATAATAAAGTAAGGAAATCGTAGAACTAAGTTTTGGTGTGTGGTAAAACAAAGCCCCGTGACTCCATTAATGGAAGCGGGGTTTTTTGTTTTCTGTAAAACTGTATTTTTGCGCTGTTGTTTGTTTTCGCTTTTAAAGCATTCGTATTTTAGCAATTAGCTATAACAGACAAGCCGCATTGTCCCCCGAAGATTCGGGGTCTGAAGGCACATTAAATTTTTTCAACATGAATAAGGGTCCCGTTTCTAAGTTTATTGAACATCATTACCGCCATTTTAATGCAGCAGCGTTAATGGATGCAGCTAAAGGTTACGAAGCACATTTAACCGATGGAGGTAAAATGATGGTAACACTTGCTGGTGCCATGAGCACTGGTGAATTAGGTATATCATTGGCAGAAATGATTCGCCAAGGAAAAGTTGATATTATTAGCTGTACAGGTGCGAATCTGGAAGAAGATGTAATGAATCTTGTAGCTCATTCACACTACAAAAGAATCCCTAACTACCGGGATCTTACTCCACAGGAAGAGTGGGATTTGCTGGAAAATCATTTTAACCGTGTAACGGATACTTGTATTCCCGAAGAGGAGGCTTTTCGTCGCCTGCAAAAACATTTGGTAAAACAATGGCAGGATGCAGAAGCAAACAACGAACGATTTTTTCCGCATGAGTTTTTGTATAAAACAATACAAAGCGGTGAGCTCAAACAGTATTATGAAATAGATCCAAAAGATAGTTGGGTAGTAGCAGCAGCAGAAAAGAATATTCCAATTGTTGTACCCGGTTGGGAAGACAGTACTACCGGAAACATTTTCGCAAGCTATGTAGTGAAGGGGGAACTTAAAGCAAGCACTGTAAAAAGTGGTATTGAGTATATGGTTTGGTTGACCGAATGGTACCGAAATAATTCTTTTGGCAAAGGAGTTGGTTTTTTTCAGATCGGTGGCGGTATTGCCGGCGACTTTCCAATTTGTGTAGTACCGATGATGTACCAGGATCTAGAATGGCATGATGTACCGTTCTGGAGTTATTTCTGTCAAATAAGCGATTCAACAACTTCTTATGGTTCTTATTCCGGCGCTGTGCCAAATGAGAAAATAACATGGGGCAAACTGGATATCAAAACCCCTAAATTCATCGTAGAAAGCGATGCTACTATTGTTGCTCCGCTAATTTTTGCTTGGGTTCTTGGTTGGTAATCAGAAACCCTTAATTTAATCAGTAGAAGAAACTGCGGAGATTTAACTTCTCCGCAGTTTTTTATTTTATACTAGTTAATTTTAAGGCGAATAACTAATTATGAAAAGCACTTTACTATTTCTGGCTTTATTAATCTGTACAGTTGTTTTAACACAATCCAGAAAAGAAAAAATAACAATCATTATTACCAAAACATCTCCTTATTGCGGTGGTGCTAACCCACCTGAGGAGATTCTAGAAGAAGCAAGGAAGAAAAAAATTCCCATCGGTGAAAAGTTTTATATTATTAAAGGCTACTGCAATAGTATTGTTAGAAATATAGTTGACAGTTTAGTTATGAATGCTAACGGAAAAGGATTTTCTATGTTGAAGCCAGGTTGCTATTCCATTATCAATGATTTTGGTTATAATAAAATTGATGTTGATACAAGCCTCTACGATATGGATTGCTATAAAAAATTATGGGAAACACCACTTTTAAAATTTGAAGTGGTAAAAGGGAAAAACGAAACATTTTCCTTTAATGTAGCAGAACAATGCCCCTATAACAAACCTTGCTACAAAGGGCAAATACATGTTCCTATGTAACACTTGCTATTTTTTAGTTTGAGAATTATACATGGAAATTATAACAAAATCCCGTATCGACTGAGGCTATACGGGATTTGTATTTATGCTGAAAGGCCTGGATTAGATTTTCATAGGTTGATTATCCTCAATGCATATTATTAACGAAGAATAATAGTATTCGGATGCCTCCTCCTAAAAATAAAACCCTCCAGAACGGAAGGTTTTACATAAATACAATCTTATAAGTAATTATCTTTTTGGTATTTCCAGCTTTATATCCCTTTTCAGCATATCATTCCGGTTAGCCATTTCCCAGGCCGTGTAAAATACCAGTTGAGTTCTTTTTGCCATCAACGGATAATTGATCTTGTCAGGAGTGTCTGTTGGTTTATGATAATCAGCCTTCAGCATTCCATCATAATAAAAAATAATAGGAACTCCTTTAGCCGCAAAGTTGTAATGGTCGCTGCGGAAATAAATACGGTTCCTGTCATTTGGGTCATTGAATTTATAATCTAATTCCAGTTTAGTATATAATTTATTAGCTGCTTCGCTAATAACTTTCAGGTCAGTACTTATTTTATCATCACCTACAACATACACATAATTCAAGGTGTCGCCATAATGGCGGCTTGAATCGCTTCTACCAATCATGTCAATATTGAGGTCAACGGTTGTTTTCTCCAATGGAAAAATGGGATGATTAGCATAATAGCCAGAACCCCATAATCCTTTCTCCTCACCACTCACCGTCATAAACACAATGGATCTGCGTGGGCCATTACCTGCTGCTTTTGCTTTTGCAAAGGCTTCAGCCATTTCAATTACACCCGTAGTTCCTGAGCCATCATCATCAGCTCCATAATAAATTACATCACCTCTTTTACCAAGATGGTCGTAATGGCTTGTAATAAAAACATATTCATCTTTCAAGTCTGAGCCTTCTACCACCGCTATTACATTGGAAGCAGTGGTTGTTTGTGTTTGTTTGGCATACACTAATTCTATCTCTGCAGCATAAGTCTTACTAGCCAATGATCCTTCTTTCAACTTTGAGAAAAAATTCTTGCCATCCTCTCCCATAATTTTTGAAACAGCATTTTCCGAAACAGTGAATGTAAATGGGCTTTGTGCTGTTCTGAAACTATTCATGCTCCAGTTACTATTAATACGCATTTCACTTCTGGGGAAATTATTATATACAATAATAAGTGCGGCAGCGCCTTTACTAATAGCAGCATTCATTTTACCAGTCGAACTAGAGGGAGAAGCAAATCCTGTTGCACTTGATTTATAATCAGCCGGTACACCATCGGCTATAATAACCAACTTGCCAGCAACATTCAAATCTTTATAATCATCTCTGTTTCCTTCATCGCTAATGCCATAGCCTGCGAATACTGCTTCTGAAAAACGCATTTCAGCTGCATAATTATTTGATTGTAGTTGAAAATCTTTATTCATTTCCAATGCAGCTCCATTAATATTAATAGCAGCTCCAATCATTGAATCTTTGTAAAGATTGTAAACTTGGCGATAGCTTCCATTATTTCCCGGAACTAATCCGGATGCTTTGAATTGCGATTCGATATAATCGGCGGCTCTATTTAATCCTTCAGAGGGAGTATTTCTTCCTTCCATTTCAGGTCCGGCAATAATATAAAGATGCTTCTTCATATCCTCAACAGTAATTGTTGCTGCAGCTTTCTGTGCATTTTTATCTTTTTTTTGCGCCATCGATAGTAATGGCATACTTAGCAAAATGTAAACGATGATTTTTTTTGTCATTGTGTTTGATTGTGTGAGCTATAAAAATAACCCCTTCCATGAAACAGGAAGGGGAAATATTGATGATTGGTAATCTTTAATTTTATGCGCAGGCTATTTTTTCTACTCGTCTGCCATGCCTGCCACCTTCGAAATCTGTAGTAATGAAAAGTGCCAGCATTTTTTCTGCATCGCCTTCTCTTACAAATCTTGCAGGAATGCAAATAATGTTGGCATCATTATGCCCTCTTGCTAATTGTGCAAGTTCCTCGCCCCAACAAATAGCGGCTCGTACTCCTTGGTGTTTATTGGCAGTCATGGCTACTCCGTTGGCACTGCCGCAAATTAAAATACCAAACGCAGCTTCACCTTTATCTACTGCTGATGCAACAGGATGTGCAAAGTCAGCATAATCGGCAGAGTCTTTACTATGTGTTCCAAAATCTTTAAAGGATAATCCTTTTCCTTCAAGGAAGGAGATTAAAGATTCTTTGTAATCATAACCAGCATGATCACTTCCGATGGCAATTGGTTTGCTAAGATCAAATGGAGAATGCATTGCTACTAGTTTTGAGTTAAATAATAATTCAGGTAGTAAGTCGACACAAAGTTAAACAACTCCTAACTTATAACCTGAAACGCTAAACTTTCTTAGCTCCACTCTTCTTCTTCCTTTTTCTGGCTTTTATTGATACGGGAAGCAATGATAATACTTGCTTCAAATAAAAGATAAAGTGGAATAGTAACGATGGTTAGGCTAAATGGATCAGTAGAAGGTGTAATGATTGCTGCAGCAAGCAAAATCACAATAAATGCATGCCGCCTGTATTTTCGTAAAAATTTTGCAGTAACAATCCCGATTCTTGCCAATATCATTACTAGCAATGGCATTTGGAATAAAATACCAACACCAACAGTAGTATAGATTAGATTTTCTATATAATCAGAAAAATTAGGAAGATTTATTATTTTATCGCTAAGCGTATACGAAAAATAAAAATTAATCATAAATGGTGTAAGGATATAATATCCAAAAAGCACACCGGAAAAAAATAGCAACGACACCCAAAAAATAACACCCCTCGTCCTCTTTAATTCCTTTGGTGAAAGAGCTGGCTTTAAAAATTTCCAGAATTCCCAAAAAACATACGGGAAAGCAACAATAAAACCACCAACAAATGCTATAGTAAAAGTTGAAATAAATTGTCCGGTCATCGTGTTGCTTTGAAACTCTGCATTAACACCGGCAAGGCAGACCATATCTCCTAGACCGAGTGAGTGACTCAGATCACAAAGCCATTTATATGTAACAAAACTGTTATCTGCAGGAGCAAAAAGAATTTTATCTACAATATCCTTTGCGTAAATAAAAACAACAATCGCACCAATCAATATGGCTATTACAGAACGGATTACATGCCACCGCAAATCTTCCAAGTGATCGATAAAAGACATTTCTGCCTTCGGATCCTTTTTTCGCTTATTAATAAAATCGAGTAACGCCATTTGCTTTTTTCAGAAGAAGGGCAAAGATAATAGATTGGTTGATTAAGTTAAATAAGGAATTGGTTAATCGGGCTTCAATTATAGTTAACCTTCTTGTTTGCGACGCTTAAGATATGCTATATAGCCATTAATCATTTTCAGCAGATGTTCCTGCTTTAGTTTTAGGTCACTAAAAATTATCTCGGTAATATAATTTTCATCTAATGCATTAGAAAGGTGGTCGTAGGTTTCTAAAAGAGAGCCTCTGGCAATACGGCAAAACTGAATTGCTTCCTGATAATGAAACCTTCCATAACCTTCCGCAATGTTTGCGGATATGGATCTAGCACTATCTTTAATTTGTGCAACAAGAAGAAACTTTTCTTCTTTAGGAAATGTGTTAGCTATTTGTACTACTTCTTTCCTGAAAGCTTTAGCAGATATGTACACTTCCAGTGTATCTAATGTTTGCATACATAATAGGGTTTTACCAATTAACTAATTAACCAATAGCCCAATTAACCACTTTACTTCAGCTTCTTCATTTTCACCATTTCAATCCTCGTGTCGCTTACATGAAGTATATCAAATTCAAAATCATCAACGATTATGTGTTCTTTTTGCTTGGGTATCTTTTCGTGATGGTTAATAATATAGCCGGATAAGGTCTCGGATTCATTCTCTCCAAATTCAAAACCATATTTATCACTTAAGAAGTCAAGTTCCAGTCTACCTGAAAACATAAACTCATTTTCTGCCAGTTGTTTGTCTACAAAAACTTCTATGTCATATTCGTCTTGTATCTCTCCAAAAAGCTCTTCCAGCACATCTTCCATTGTAATAATGCCGGCCGTACCGCCAAATTCATCCACTACCCAGGCAATGCTTTTTCTGTCCTTGGTAAATTTATTGATAAGACTAGATGCACTCATACTTTCCGGCACGGCAGGTATGGGTAGCAGAACGGATTTTATATCCGTTGGTTTTTTAAACATGTCCAATTGATGAACATAGCCAATAATATGATCAATATTTTCATTGTACACAATCAGCTTACTGAGCCTTGTTTCAATAAATTTATTAGCAAGTTCTTCGATGGTTGCAGTATCCTCAATGCCAACAATCTCTTTACGAGGCACAAGGCATTGTCTGATCTTTACTTTAGGAAGTTCTTGGGCATTTTCCATTAACTGTGTGTTCCGTTCCTGTCGTTCGTCTTCCGGTGTCATCTGAAAAAGATGTTTCAGATCACTGCGGTTAATAGGCTCCTTGTTTTTATCAAGCCGAATGTTGAATAGATATTTTAATATCCATTCAGACAAATCAATAAAACCTGTAGCTATTGGATGGAAAAGCTGGTAAAAGAAATTGGTAACAGGAGCAAACTTTATCAGCAACGAATTACTTTTTGACCGAAATATTGCACGGGGAATAAACTCAGCAAAAATCAGCACCACAAATGTGGCCAACGCAATTTCAATAATTAAATAAACGGTAGCAGAACCTACCTGCAGCTTCTTCCATACTGGAGCCATTACTTTACTTATTTGTAAGCTGAGCAGTACAAGACAAACCGTAAACCCAATCAAAGTAGTACCAATAAATTTTGCAGGAGATTCTATAAACTTTGAAAGTAACTGACCAGCATGACCACCATGGTTTTTTTTGATTTCAATATTCAACCTGTTGGCACTGTAATAAGCCATTTCAATACCAGCAAAAAAGCCCATCAAAGCGAGGGTAAGGATAAAAATTAGAAATGCACTCCATTCAACCATACTGCGAAGATAGATAAGAACTTTTTACCTGTATAATTGACTGTTTATCTATCAGATTGCAAGAAATTGCTAACAACGTCCTGTGCTTCGGCACAAGCTCTTTCCAGATCATCATTTAATATGATATGGTCGAATTGTTCTTTGAAGGAAAGTTCATAATTAGCTTTACTTATGCGGGCCTGAAGTGATGCTTCTGATTCCGTTCCCCTTGCTCTTAACCTTCGTTCCAGTTCGTCAATTGAAGGCGGTTCTATAAATAATGAAAGCGAATTGTAAGGGTAAAGTTGTTGCACATTAATACCGCCTTTTACATCCACATCCAGTAATGGCGTTTTTTTTTGCAGCCATATTCGTTCCATTTCACTTTTCAGTGTGCCGTAATATTTTCCTTCATACACCATTTCCCATTCTACAAATTTCTCTTCGTCAATTTTTTGTTTAAAATCATCAATTGTAATAAAGTAATAATCTACCCGATCTTTTTCATTATTGCGAGGTTGGCGGGTAGCGCAGGATACCGAAAAAGCCAATTGCTCTGGCATCATATTCAGCAAATGTCTTGTTACCGAAGTTTTGCCTGCACCAGATGGAGCCGCAATAATGATAAGTTTATTATTTGATGTATACATTGTAAAAGGTGAGCAAAAGTAAAGATTAAATAGGTGCAAAACCAGCGAGTAGATAGTATTAATAATCTAGTATGCAATTTAGATTGTGACTTGTATAAAGTATTATACAATATAATCATATTGATGTATTGCTGAAATACGTTGTTATTTCTTTTTGACAGTCGCTAGTTTAGCTTTCTCTTCATTTATCTTTTTCCTGAATTTTACAATCCTTGTCACCAGCCCAAGGGGCAATGGTTTGTCATGCGGAAACTGTGCCGTTCCTTTTCCACCTTTATATTCAGCTAGTTCTTTTTTGAAAGTTATTTCGTTTCTTGGAACAGGATAAATGCCGATATGGTTTTTAAAACCAGCAAAGTAGATTAATGCTCCATGTAGTTTAAAACCGGCTATGGTATAACTTATAACTTCTTCCGCAGCTGGGGCTACTTTCTTGATTGTTGCCCTTAGTTTTTTCATTCGTTCTTGCACAGGTGCAGGAAAGTCGGCAATATATTCATCAATATTTTTTGCATATTTGGTTTTTGTAGCCATAATATATTATTGATAGTTAAAGCTACTATTTTTCAAGATAAATACTATCCTGTGAGAGTATTAGTATCCTTCTGAATTGGGTAAAGGAGGATAAGATTATAATAGTGTTTGAAAGCCCTTCGCTATTAACCATTCATCCTTGAAAAAAAACAATTCATACATTTCTCCTTCTATTGCGATTTGGTACAATTCATATATTTGCATTCTCTAATCACAGCATATGAAGCTTCTAACAGTCCTCTGCTAATCGTATCGTTCGCACTGGACAACTCTTAAGGATCATCAAATACGGATAACAGCAGTTTTTGTTGTTACCTGCTTCATTAATCTCATTATATTTATTGTCAATCATGTCGCAACCAACTTATAATAATAAGCTATCTCATTTTTTTGCATTAGTCAAACAGTCCTTTAAAGGTGGAGAACATGACTACACACAAGGCAGCATTCGTGGTGCAATAGTGTTATTGGCCATACCAATGATTCTTGAGTTAAGTCTTGAATCAGTATTTGCCGTAGTGGATATGTATTTTGTTAGCCATTTGCCCAATGCAAGTGCAGCAATGGCAACAGTAGGATTAACTGAGGCTGTTGTGGCTTTGGTGTACACTATTGCCATTGGTCTCAGCACAGCGGCTACAGCAGTTATAGCAAGGCGCATCGGAGAAAAGAATCCGGAAGGGGCGGCTCATGCAGCAGCACAATCATTACTTATTGCATTGGCGGTTACAGTAGTCGTCAGCATACTGGGTATCATTTTCGCAGCAGATGTGCTGAGGCTTATGGGGGCCAAACCAGAAGTAGTAAGAGACGGAACAATTTTTACCCGCATAATGTTGGGAGGTTCTGTTGTTATCATTTTATTATTCATGATCAATGGAATATTCCGTGGTGCAGGTGATGCAACAATGGCCATGCGTAGTTTATGGATAGCCAGTATCATTAATATTATTCTATGCCCTGTTCTTATCAATGGCTACGGTCCTTTTCCTGAGTTAGGATTAAAAGGAGCGGCGATTGCAACAACTATCGGTCGTGGAATTGGTGTGGTTTATCAATGCTATCATTTATTCAGTGGAAAGAGAACTATAAAAATTAGGTGGCCACACTTTAAATGGGATCTACCAGTGGTAAAAACATTAGTGGAAGTAGCATGGCCTGCAACATTCCAATTCTTTATTCAAAGTGGTAGCTGGATATTTATGGCTTACGTTGTCTCTATAACAGGAAGTACAGATGCCAGTGCAGGTTATCAGATAGCTATACGTAATGTTGTATTCTTTATTCTTCCTGCATGGGGATTGAGTAATGCGGCAGCCACATTGGTAGGGCAAAATCTTGGCGCCAAACAGCCTTTAAGAGCTGAGCAAAGTGTGTTACTTGCTGCAAAGTATAATGCCATCTTTATGGCAGCTGTCATGTTTTTATTCTTATTCTTTTCTTCACCTATCATTTCCATATTTACATCCGAGCCTGCGGTACACCGTTATGCAGTACAAGCATTACAGATAATTGGAGCAGGGTATATCTTTTATGGCATCGGTATGGTGATGGTGCAGGCACTAAATGGAGCTGGGGATACGAAGACGCCTACATGGATCAATCTGTTCGGTTTTTGGTTGTTTCAGATTCCCTTTGCATGGATAATGGCCAAGACTTTTAATATGGGCCCAATGGGTGTTTTCATTGCTATTCCGGTAGCCGAAGTATTTATGGCAATTGTGGCTTGGTACTATTTCAAAAAAGGAAAGTGGAAAGAAGTAAAAGTTTAGCATCAGCATATAATATATAATGCATGTAATAAAAAATCAACCGCATGAAAAGAATTGCAATAATAGATTATCCTTATACCTCGTAGTTACCCTCGTATGATTTTGAAATTAAGTAGCGTAGTTCTTCGTAAACCACTATAAAACAGTGGTTTATTTCTTGCATTTATAACAATTGCATAATATTTTGCAGCGCCTTACGTTTTTAAATCCAATCCAAGGATGTAGCAACTGAAAGGAAGTTATACCTAAGAAAAACCGTACCTAAGTGAGAAACCTGTTTATTCCATTAACCGTGGGATTAATGTGTACATCGTTTACCATTATCCCTACAGAGCAGCCAACTGTAAGCACTCCGATTGCTATTACAGTTTCGCAACTGCTCATTACAGACTCCACTTTACATATTGATGAGGAAGCAACGGAATTGTATAATACAATTAACCTTTCTACGTATGGTTTATCTACCGAAGCATTTAACTATGCTTGGAAAGGCTATCAGGAATTGGTTGAAAGCAATAAGGTTCGCCGTACAAATTACCTTACCATTTGTGATTTGAGTCAATCTTCAGGAAAAAAGCGGTTGTATATAATAGATATAGAAAATCAGCGTTTAGTAACGAACACTTATGTGGCCCACGGAAAAAATTCTGGTGGAGAATTCGCTACTACGTTTTCCAATAAGCCTGAATCATTACAAAGTAGTTTGGGTTTTTATGTAACAGGCAATACGTATATAGGAAAGCATGGATTGTCGCTACGCATCAATGGAGTAGACCCCGGATATAATGACAAAGCATTGGAAAGAACAATTGTGATTCACGGAGCAGCTTATGTCGATCCTGCAAGAGCAAAGGCTGGAGTTTTTATGGGTCGCAGTTGGGGATGTCCTGCCGTACCGCAGAAGGAGTCTGCTACAATCATTAATACAATAAAAGAAGGCACTTGTTTATTTATATATCATCCAGGCAAGAATTATTTGCTTGGCTCTAAAATACTAAACGGCTGATTGGACACATAACAAGGATGGATGATAACAAAAAGCCCAACTTACCCTATAGTTGGGCTTTTGTTTTTACTACTTACAAAAAATCTCAACTTATAATTTACTGATATATTGCTGAATGGTAATAGCACTCATCCATGTCATGGCGGCGACTACTAACCATCCAATAATTTGTAAAAAAAGAGGATGTTTATATTGTTGCATAATTGATTGCTTGTTTGCGGCAATCAGGATTACTGCTAAAGCAATCGGCAAGATTATTCCATTTACTGCACCTGCGAATATTAATAGCTTAACCGGATTTCCAACGATAACAAATATTGCAGTTGATAAAAGAATAAAACAACTAATCACAATTTTTTCATTGTTTCTAACAGCTGGGATCAATGTCTTCCAAAAAGAAACAGATGTAAAAGAGGCACCGATAACAGAAGTGATGGCAGCACTCCATAATACAATACCAAAGAATTTATAACCCAACTCTCCTGCTGCAGATTGAAAAACAGAAGCGGCAGGATTGCCTGTTGCCAGATGTATGCCTTGCGACACGACACCTAAAGCAGCGAAGAATAACATGAACCGCATTAATGATGTGATCAATATTCCACTGACGGAGCTTCTTGTTATTTGTGAAATGCTTCCCTTGCCTTTTATGCCTGCATCAATTAAGCGATGAGCTCCGGCAAAAGAAATATATCCGCCAACTGTACCACCAACCAATGTTACAATTTTAATTACATCAATTTTTTCGGGCCAGATAGTTCTGTACAAAGCTTCTCCTACAGGTGGATTGGAAGTGAATGCAATATATATTGTTAGTCCAATCATTATTAAGCCTAACAGCTTTACAAAATTGTCAATCAACTTACCTGCTTCTTTATACCAGAAAATACCTAAAGCAATTACACAACTGATAATGGCGCCAATCTTTGAGTCAATACCTGTTAATACATTTAATCCTAATCCTGCACCGGCAATGTTACCGATATTAAAAACCAGTCCACCAAATGCAATCAATGCTGCAAGAAAAAAACCAAGTCCCGGAAATACTTTATTTGCGATGTCTTGAGCTCTGTTTTCGCTTACGGCTACTATTCTCCAGATATTTAATTGTGCACCAATGTCCAATAGGATAGAAATTAGAATTACAAAACCAAAACTTGTTAGTAATTGCTCGGTGAATAAAGATGTTTGTGTAAGAAAACCAGGTCCAATAGCCGAAGTGGCCATTAAGAATGCAGCGCCGAGTATGGCAGAATTCTTTTTCACACCGATAATAATTTATGAATTGCTTTAGCAAATTCTACGGCATGCTTCCCATCTCCATGTATGCAAATTGTTTCTGCTTTGATTGGAATTGATTTACCTGAGACTGTTGTTACCGTTCCATCATTTATCATTTGTGATACTTGCTGAATCATTTTATCTGCATCTATAATTAATGCATCATGTTTTGACCGGGGTGTAAGTGAACCATCATCCTGATAAGTACGATCTGCAAAAACCTCACTGGCGGTTTTTAATCCCATTCTATTTGCTTCGCTAATAGAATGACTACCGCTAAGCCCATATAAAATAAGATTGCTGTCAAAATCATTTACTGCTTTTGCTATGATGTTTGCAATAAAAGCATCTTTCGCAGACATGTTATATAATGCTCCGTGAGGCTTTACATGATTTATTGTTTTATCAAAAATATCAGCTACTTCACTAAAAATAATAAGTTGTTGTGTTAATAACTCATATAGATCGTCTACAGGAAGATTGATTTCAGTTCTTCCAAAGTTTTCACGGTCAAGAAAAGATGGGTGTGCGCCGATAGAAACATTATGCTTTAGGCATATTGCTATTGTTTGGTGCATGGTATCAATATCTCCGGCATGATATCCGCAAGCAATATTGGCTGAAGTAATAAATGGAATAATTAATGCATCATTGCCAATACCTTCTCCAAGATCGCAGTTTATATCTGGTCTCATTTAGTTTTTTTGCTTGAAATATTCCTTTAATCTGAAACTACATGCATTTTGCAGTTGCAACAAATGTTGCTGCTGATTTATAAAAAGGTCTTCTGCATTTTGTAAATCAGTTAATCTGAATTGAATTTTATCTCCTCCCTTTAACTGAGCCAGCTTTGAATGATGAGCAGAAATTATATGCCCAACTCTGGGATAACCCCCTGTTGTTTGATGATCGGCCATTAAAATAATCAGTTTTCCATCTGGTAATAATTGAATAGTTCCAAAACTTACTGCTGAAGAAATCACTTCATCTTTTGTTGTCGTTGTTAATGGAATATTATTTAATCGGTAGCCCATTCTATCTGACTGTTGCGACAATTCAAAAGAATTAGTTGTTAACTGCTCTTTTGATTCAGTAGTAAGTTGACTCCATTCAAATCCGGGTAGTATATAAAAATGTTGAGAGGCTTCTTCATGTTGGAATGATGACGGGACTTTTATATCTGCTTTCCAGGGCAGAACTGAAAATTCTTTTTGTGTAGCAGGGTAAGGATAAGCAAGTCGAAATAAAACATGATCGTCTTTCTGTAATTTTCTGCCATTAAAACCACCAACTTTTGCCTTTAGGTTTGTACTTCTGCTATCCATCCAGCTTTTTACTGAAATACCTCCGGCTATAGCTAGGTAAACTCTTGCTCCGGCAATAGGTTTGTGAAATTGTAAAATATCATTTTTGTTTACAATGATTGGGTGTAGAGAAGGAACTGGTTCGCCATTAATAGTTGGTGAAAAATCGGCACCACCCAAAGCAATTAAGGCCGACTGCGAGAACATAATAGTTGCAGCAGGAAAATGCATTTCCAGCACTGCTTCTTTAGCATTATTACCAACCAATGCATTTATTATTTGCATGGCATATTTATCCATGGCGCCAGATGGATTTATACCTAGATGTTGATTGCCATATCGGCCAATATCCTGTATGGTGTCTTGTATACCTTCTTTAATAATTCTCATATTCAGCTTTTGATATTGAATAAAACTGAATAGTGTCTTCAGCTCTTAAGAGTATTGGTTCTTCTCTCTTGGCATCAAATAGTTTCAACGGCGTTCTTCCAATTACATGCCAGCCGCCCGGAGAAATCAATGGATAGATCCCGGTTTGCTTGCCTGCAATACCTACACTACCTGCTGCAACAATATTTGGTTGTTGCTTTCTCGGCATAGCAATTCTTTCATCCACTTCGCCCATATAAGCAAAGCCTGGAAGAAATCCGATCATAAATACATTATATGTTTTTTGTGTATGAAGTGTAATTAATTCTTCTCTAGAAATGTTTTTTATCGAAATAAACTGCTGCAGATCGGGAGCATATTCTGTTTCGTAGCAAACGGGTATTCTGATTAATCTTTTTTCAATTGTCCTTTCTTGAACTGATTGCTTCATTTTTTCTTCAAGCAATTGCTTCACTTTTTCAAATGCAGTTTCAGTACCAGAACTGAGTTGCCTGATTTTTGTTATATCATAATGAATAGTGATAGAGCTATATGCAGGCACAATATCAATTATTCCCCAAAAAGGATTTTCTCTTAGTTCATGAAACCTGCTGATGACTTGGTGATTGATGGTTTGGTCAATCATATTTCCAAAGTCGATAGTGATTGCTGCGTCGCCAAGTGAAAATATACTGTATGGTAATTTGTTTTGGATCATCTCAGTACTTGAAGTTAAAACTCTTGGTTGGGAATAAGAAACCAACTAATGCTTAATCAGTAACTTTGCACCGATGGCGAGATTTAACCGAAGAGACAGTTTTAATTTATTATCCAAAATAACACCCCGCCGTGCCTGGAACGGAATAAAAGTACTTAGCAGCTATTATGTTACAAAGTTGACTAAAAAACCAGTGCAATGGGGATATCCGGTTTCTATTTCATTTGAGCCAACGACATCTTGTAATCTTCGTTGCCCGGAATGTCCGAGTGGACTAAGGGCATTTACCCGGCCAACAGGTATGTTGCAAAAAGACTTTTTTACAGAAACGATTGATCAGCTTTCAAAGGAATTATTATACCTCGTTTTTTATTTTCAGGGAGAACCGTATTTGAATCCGTCTTTTTTGGACATGGTAGCTTATGCATCAAAAAAAAGAATCTATTCTGCTACCTCTACTAATGCACATTATCTGAATGATGCGAATGCAAAAAGAACAATAGAAAGTGGATTGGATAGGTTAATCATTTCAATTGATGGTACTACACAAGATGTTTATCAGCAGTATAGAGTTGGCGGCACTTTATCTAAAGTAATAGAAGGAGCAAAAAATATTGTGAAATGGAAAAAGGAATTGAAAAGTAAAAAGCCGTTTGTTGTTTTTCAGTTTCTGGTGGTAAAACCAAATGAACACCAGATAGAAGATGTAAAGAAGCTTGCTAAAGAAGTAGGTGTTGATGATGTTTGGTTTAAGACAGCGCAGATTTATGATTATGAAAACGACCCGAACCAACTAATTCCAACAATTGATAAGTATAGCCGTTATAAGAAAACGGAAACCGGCCATCAATTTAAAGGGAAGCTGCAAAACCATTGCTGGCGGCTTTGGCATGATCCAGTAATTACATGGGATGGATTGGTAGCTCCTTGTTGTTTCGATAAAGACGCACAACATCAGTTAGGCGATTTAAAGAAAAAATCGTTTAAAGAAATCTGGAAAAACGGAGAGTACAGTAAATTCAGAAAGAAGATTACAGAAGGAAGAAAGAATATTGATATTTGTGCCAATTGTTCCGAAGGCACTAAAGTCTGGAGTAATGATTAATAATTAAAAATTTTGCATGAACCTCCCATCACACCTTTCTACTCGCATTCAATACCAGCATAAAGCACTGGTAGATTTAATTGATGGCCTGTCTATTGAAATGGTACGGCGCCAGGTGTTGCCAGGCAAGTGGTCTATTTTTGAAAACATCGTTCACTTGCAAACCTATCAGCATTTTTTTATTAGTCGTATAAAGCAACTACTAGAAACAGAAAACCCGGTTTTTGAAAGATATACTGCTGAAGCAGATCCCTTATTTCTGGATAATTGCGGAAAAACCACAAGGGAAATAATGCATGATATGATTACTGTAAGAAAAGAAATGGCCGCTGAAATGCTTGCTTTTCCCGAATCTCTTTTTAATCGGACAGCAACACATCCTGTATTTGGGACAATGACATTGCTACAATGGATTAATTTTTTTTTACTGCACGAAGCACACCATCTGTTTGCAATTTTTAAATTAAAGGCAGCGCTGCAAAAAGCTATTACTGAGTAAAATTTGTAAAAGTGT
>Ga0209170_1000093_pt1 | contig 47837 bp, 36 predicted proteins | sample KloWWTKNB14_bulk_FD_187178 | JGI IMG/M metagenome (GOLD analysis project Ga0209170, IMG submission 187178) | Active sludge microbial communities from Klosterneuburg, Austria, studying microevolution and ecology of nitrifiers - Klosterneuburg... | ecosystem: Engineered > WWTP > Aerobic digester >...
TTGTTGCCGCTGCGGATCAGCGTCAACCTGTCGCCCCTGCAGTTGCGCCAGCCCAACTTCGTCGGATTGGTCGCCTCGATCATCGAGGAAACCGGTGTTCCCGCGCACCTTCTCGATCTCGAGGTCACCGAGAGCATCAGCGTCAAGTCGATCCCGAACCTGCTGGAAACCTTGCAGGCACTGCGCGACCTGGGCTGCCAGATCTCCATCGATGATTTTGGAACCGGCCAGTCCTCGCTCGATTACATCAAGCGCTTCCCGGCCGACCGCATCAAGATCGACCAGTCCTTCGTGCGCAACATCGGACTTGATCCGGACGACGAGGCGATCGTCGAGGCGACCATCGGCATGGCCCACAACCTCAATCGCGCCGTGGTCGCCGAAGGTGTCGAGATCGAGGCGCATCTCGACTTCCTGCGCCGACTCGGTTGCGAAGTGCTGCAGGGCTACCTGTTCTGCCGGCCGTTGCCGGCGGCGAGTTTCGAGAGCCTGCTGAGTGAACGTGAGCGCCTGCACCAGGAGATGCCGGTGTCCTCGCAGCACCGACAACCCTGAATGGCTGACAGGCTTGCGCGGCCAGCCGGGTGGTTCGCGGCTGCAACCCCCGGAGACCTGCCGCCGGCAAGCCGTTGCAGGGCCACTGGACACGGGCGGTTCGGCACGGTCCAACGACAAGCCGACAGCAACCCTTCCACGGCGATTGCTACAATCCCCGACCAGCTGGGGTGCGCGGCATGGCGAAGCGCACCGGACAATGCCGAATTGAAACTATTTCCCGCCGATCAGGTCACAGGCTGCATGCCTCGACCCTATCGCCGGCAAGGAGACCTGCCCGCATGGGCGAAAGCGAACTGGATCAGGCGCTGGTTGAGCGCGTCAAGAATGGAGACAAACGCGCCTTCGATCTGCTGGTCCGCAAGTACCAGCACAAGATCGTCAGCGTGGTGACCCGCTATGTCTCGGATTGGAGCGAGGCCCAGGATGTCGCCCAGGAAGCATTCATCCGCGCCTATCGAGCGATGGGCGCATTTCGTGGCGACAGTGCCTTTTACACGTGGATCTACAAGATCGCGATCAACACGGCGAAGAACTATCTGGTCTCGCGAGGACGGCGACCGCCGATCGGTGATATCGCCATCGAGGATGCCGTGCAGATGGATGGCGCATCCCAGCTGCGTGACCGGGCTACTCCCGAGCGTGAATTGCTGCGTCAGGAAATTGAACAAACCGTGTTTGGCGCTGTCGAAGATTTGCCGGAGGAGTTGCGAACCGCGATTACCCTCAGGGAGGTCGACGGTTTGAGCTACGAGGAAATTGCGGAAGCCATGAATTGCCCCATAGGTACTGTGCGTTCCCGGATATTCCGCGCCCGGGAAGCAATTGATGAACGGCTTCGGCCGCTACTGTCTGCAGACGAGGATTGACGCTCATGAGCCAGCAAATCCGTGAACAGTTGTCCACCCTCATGGATGGCGAGTTGGCGCGGGATGAAACCCTGTTTCTGATGCGCAGCCTGCAGCAGAAGGATGAGCTTGCGAATAGCTGGTCGAACTACCACCTGACCCGACAGGTCCTGCGCAGGCAGGATGTCTTCCTGCTTCCGGCCGATTTTTCGCATCGGATCCTTTCGCAGCTTGATGGCGAGAGTGTGCACGTCACGCATGCCGGTCGCTGGCTGCGCTGGGCCGGTGGCGGTGCCATTGCCGCCTCGGTTGCGGTTGTCGCCCTTCTTTTCAGCGGGCCACGCGGCGGCCAGGGCGACGTGCCGGGCGAGCCGCTTGCCGCATCGGCCAATGCCACCCAGCAGCCTGCGCCGATGGCTGCTCCGCGGCCGGGCGAGTTTCGTGCGCCGTTGATTTCACCTGCGCTTGACGTGCAACCGGCGTCGGTCAGCACGCAGGGTTTTGCATCACCTTCGGCACCGATTGACCCACGCCTGCAGTCGTATCTGATCCGCCATTACGACGCCGCTGCAGGCAATGGCCAATCCGCGATGTTGCCCTATGTGCTTCTGGTTGTACCGCCGCCGCAGCCGAGCGCCGGGGATGCGGACGAAGGAACCATCGAGCGACGCTGAGCGACGATGCCAAACCAGCCCGAGGAAGATGTCAAACGCCAATCGGTTTTCGACATGGGAACACGCAGAGGATTGCTTCTTGCGCTTGGCGCGCTGATTTCCTGCAATGTCGCGGCACAGGTGCAACAAGGTGCCGAACTGCTCGGGCAGATGGCCTCCTCGGTTCGAGCGCTCGATTATCAAGGCTCCCTGGTCTACCAGCACGCCGGTCGCATCGACACCTTGCGTGTCTTCCATGCCGGTGGGGCGCGGGAGCAGGAGCGACTGATCAGCTTGAATGGCCCGCGCAATGAAGTCATTCGCAACGGCAACAACGTCACCTGCATCCAGGCGGATGATTCAGCCATCGTGTACACCAGCACCTCGGGGCGTGGCTTGTTGCCTTTGGTGCCCGAGGCGGCAACATCACGACTTGATGACCATTACACGATACGGCTCGCTGGCAGCGACCGGGTCGCCGGATATGCCGCCGACATTGTGGAAGTGTTGCCGCGCGACGGGTTCCGCTACGGCTATCGGCTCTGGCTGGAAAAGGAGACCAGGCTGCTGTTGCGTTCGGTGGTCACGGATCAAGGCAAACGGCAAATCGAGCAGTTCATGTTTGTCTCCCTCGACATTGGCAAGACGCCGGCCGCCACCGATCTGATCCCGCGCCAACGCGAGTTGCTGACGACCACGGCTGCGCCAGCCGATGAGGTCAATCTGCGCGGCCCGCCGGCCTGGAGCGCACACAGTCCACCCGCCGGTTTCAGCATGCGCTCGGCGCGTCGATCGGCGGCTTCGGAAGCAGGCGCGCAACATCTCGTCTACTCGGATGGACTGGCCAGCGTCTCGGTCTACGTGGAGTCCATGGAATCCACGCCCGATTTGCCGGTCACCTTGGCCAATCGCGGCACATTGAACATATACAGTTTCAGCAAGGATTCCTGGCGATTCACCGTGCTCGGCGATGTGCCGGCGGCCACCGTGACCGCGATTGCCGAATCGCTCAAGGCGAATGCAGCGAGCCGGCCACCTCCGTAGTCAGCGGCCTGGCATGCGCCTGGCGGCGGGAACTTTGTCGCCGGGCCATGCTCAAACCGGCGTCGGATCTTTCTGCGCATCCGCGCTGGTGAATACCATTCCACCCCCTCCAATCGAGGAAGCAAACCCATGATCCATCTGTCGCACAAGCGATTTTCCATGACTCTCCCGACGATCTGGATGGCAATGATCCTGATCGCCGGAAATGCGCTCGCCGCGGAATTGCCTGACTTCACGGTGCTGGTTGAAAAGAACGCACCGGCCATCGTCAACGTGCGTGCGAGCTCGACACCGAAGAGCAATGCCCAGGCGCAGATGCCGGGCCCCGACCAACAGGATGTGCCGGAAATCTTCCGCCGGTTCTTCGGCCCGATCCCGCGCGGCCCGCAACCTGGCGGCGAGCGCCAATCGGCCGGCTCGGGTTTCATTGTCTCCGCGGATGGTTACATCCTCACCAACAATCATGTCGTCGATGGTGCGGACCAGGTGACCGTGCGCCTGTCCGACCGGCGCGAGCTCGATGCCAAGGTCATTGGCACCGACGAACAGACGGACATTGCCTTGCTCAAGATCGAGGCGGGCAATCTGCCCGTGGTCAGTCTTGGCGACTCGACCCAGCTCAAGCCCGGACAATGGGTGGTCGCGATCGGCTCGCCATTCGGCATGGATCACACCGTCACCCATGGCATCGTCAGCGCGGTGGGTCGCGGTTATGACCGCAGCCAGCAATACGTGCCGTTCATCCAGACCGATGTGCCGATCAATCCCGGCAATTCCGGCGGCCCGTTGTTCAATCTTGCCGGGCAGGTGGTGGGAATCAACTCGCAGATTTTCTCGAATACCGGCGGCTACATGGGCGTGTCGTTTGCCATACCGATCGCGGTTGCGATGAACACGATGAGCCAGCTCAAGGAAAAGGGCCATGTGTCGCGGGGCATGATCGGCGTGCAGATCCAGAATGTCGATCGCGATTCCGCCAAGGCGCTGGGATTGCCGCGCAGCGGTGGTGCGCTGGTCAACAACGTTTCCGCCGACAGCGCTGCTGAAAAGGCGGGAGTCAAGGTTGGCGATGTGATCCTCGCCTTCGATGGCAATGACGTGGTCAGTTCGTCCGACCTGCCGCCGTTGGTTGGCCTCACCCCGCCCGGAACCAAGTCGAAGCTGACGGTTTTCCGCAATGGCAAGACCATGGAAATGCCGATCGTCGTCGGCGAGTTGCCGCAGGATGCAATGGCCAAGGCAGGCACGGATGCACCGGCTGCCGCCGGCAACAAGCTCGGCCTGGTGGTCGAGGACCTGACGGCCGAGCAACGCCAGCAATTGGGCCTGAAGGGCGAGGGCGTGCTCATCACCCGTGTCGATGGAGTCGGCGCTCGCCGCGCGGCACTTCAACCTGGCGACATCGTCCTCATGGTCGGACGCAAATCGGTGACTTCCGCAGGCGAATTCAACAGCACGGTCAAGCAGTTGAAGAGCGGGGATTCGGTCATGCTGCTGATCCGCCGCAACGACGTGACGTCATTTGTGGCGATTGAAGTGCCGAAGGACTCCGCCGACTGAGCCGCCCAGGCCAGCGCGCGCCGCGGAATGCCGACCGGGCTTCCGCGGCGCTCGGCCACCTGGTCGCCTGCAATGCTGCATTGCAGCCAGGATTGCCGCTTTCTGCGATAATCGCCGCCTTTGTGCCGACCGCGGGTTGGTGCGCTACGGCAAAACTTGATGGACCACATTAGAAATTTCTCGATCATTGCCCATATCGACCATGGCAAATCGACCTTGGCTGATCGCATCATCCAGATTTGCGGGGGATTGCAGCAGCGCGAAATGTCGGCGCAGGTACTCGACTCCAATCCGATCGAGCGCGAGCGCGGCATCACCATCAAGGCGCAAAGCGTCTCGCTGCCCTATACGGCCCGCGACGGCAAGACCTATCAGCTGAACTTCATCGACACCCCCGGACATGTCGATTTCTCGTATGAAGTCAGCCGCTCGCTGGCCGCCTGCGAAGGAGCCTTGCTGGTCGTTGACGCCGCCCAGGGCGTTGAGGCGCAGTCGGTCGCCAACTGCTACACAGCCGTGGAGCAGGGCCTTACCGTGGTGCCGGTGCTGAACAAGATCGACCTTCCAACTGCCGACATCGAGCGTGCCAAGGAAGAAATCGAAGCCGTCATCGGCATCGATGCAGAAGATGCCATCGCCATAAGCGCCAAGACCGGCCTCAACGTGACCGATGTCCTCGAGGCCATCGTGGCAAGGATTCCGCCGCCGCAGCCGCGCGACACCGACAAGCTGCAGGCCTTGATCATCGATTCCTGGTTCGACAACTACCTGGGCGTGGTTTCTCTGGTCCGTGTCATGCAGGGCGAGATCAAGCCGAAGGACAAGATCCTGGTGATGTCGACCGGGCGCTGGCACGAGGTTGACCAGGTCGGCGTATTCACGCCCAAGCGCCTGGTCAAGAACAAATTGGCCGGCGGCGAAGTGGGCTGGATAACAGCCTCGATCAAGGAGGTCCACGGCGCGCCGGTCGGCGATACCCTGACCCTGAATGCCGATCCGGCGCCACATCCGCTGCCAGGCTTCCAGCGAGTGCAGCCGCGGGTTTTTTCGGGGTTGTTCCCGGTCAACGCCGAAGATTTCCCCGCATTGCGCGAGGCACTTGACAAGCTCAAGCTCAACGATGCCGCCCTGCATTTCGAGCCGGAAAGTTCCGAGGCGATGGGATTCGGCTTCCGCTGCGGCTTCCTTGGCCTGCTGCACATGGACATCATCCAGGAACGCCTTGAGCGCGAGTACGACCTCGACCTGATCGGCACGGCCCCGACGGTCATTTACGAAGTGCTGCAGACGGATGGCTCGATCCTCGCTCTGGACAATCCGGCCAAGCTGCCACCGAGTCAGAATATCCAGGAAATCCGCGAGCCGATCATCGTCGCCAACATCCTCACGCCGCAAGCGCATGTCGGCAATGTCATCAAGTTGTGCGAGGAAAAGCGAGGGGTGCAGCGTTCGATCAATTACATGGCCAACCAGGTTCAGATCAGTTACGAACTGCCCTTGGCCGAAGTGGTGCTCGATTTCTTCGATCGGCTGAAATCGGTATCGCGCGGCTATGCATCGATGGACTACCATTTCGAGCGTTTTCAGGTTGCGCCGCTGGTTCGCCTGGACATCCTGATCAATGGCGAACGCGTGGATGCGTTGAGTCTGATCCTGCATCGCTCGGTCGCGGATCGGCGGGGACGCGAGCTGGTGGAACGCATGAAGGACCTGATCCCGCGGCAGCAGTTCGATGTCGCGATCCAGGGGGCGATCGGCGCGCAGATCATCTCGCGTTCAACGGTCAAGGCACTGCGCAAGAACGTGCTGGCCAAATGTTATGGCGGCGATGTCTCGCGCAAGCGCAAGCTCCTGGAGAAACAGAAGGAAGGCAAGAAACGCATGAAACAGGTCGGACGCGTCGACATTCCCCAGGAGGCGTTTCTGGCCATCCTGCAATCGGACAACAAATGAGCAGGCACGCGGCGCGCGGACACGTGGAAGAACCCTGAATGAATTTTGATCTGGCATTGACCCTGGTAATCCTGACCGCGATCAGCGGCATCATCTGGCTGTTCGACAAGCTGGTCTTCGCGCCGGTGCGTGCGCGGCGCGCCAGCTCGATCGAGGAGATTGCCGCACTTTCGGATGCCGAACGCACGGCGCGAATGCAGGAAGCAATGCGCGAGCCGGTAATCACCGAGTACGCGCGTTCGTTTTTTCCGGTATTGCTGCTGATCCTGCTGTTTCGTTCGTTCATCGCCGAGCCGTTCAAGATCCCTTCCGGCTCGATGATGCCAACCCTGCTCGTTGGCGATTTCATCCTGGTCAACAAGTTTGCCTACGGCCTGCGCCTGCCGGTACTGAATACCCGGTTTCTCGAAATCGGCGATCCGAAGCGTGGCGATGTCGTCGTATTCCGCTACCCGGGATACCAGTGCGAGCGCAATGGCAAGCCGGTGCGCAGCGGCAATCCGTGCTATGAGCCACAGACGGCGGTGCCGAAACAGGATTACATCAAGCGCATCGTCGGGCTTCCCGGGGATGAAATCACTTATCGAAACAAGGTGATCTACGTCAACGGGGTCGAGATCGCGCAATCCTATGTCGGCCCGTACATCGGGCCATCCGAATCCGGTCGCAACATGGCTGACGCCAAGGTCAAGGACGAGATGCTCGGCGAAGCTCCCCATCGCATGATGACCATGCCGCAGAACTCCGGTCGGGAAGGTAGCTGGACGGTGCCGCCACAAAGTTACTTCGTCATGGGTGACAATCGCGACAGCAGCGCGGATAGTCGCTACTGGGGGTTCGTGCCCGAAAACGCCCTGGTCGGGCGCGCCATCCTGATCTGGATGAATTGGGACAACAGCATCGACTATCGACGTATCGGTACCATCATCAAATAGGCGGAGGATGAATCATGTCGGGACGAAAGCGCGCCAGTGGAATTTCCTTGATTGGATTCTTGATGTTGCTGGGTGTCATCGGTTTCTTTGGCTACATGGCAATGCGGCTTGTTCCTATGTATCTGGAATACATGGGGATAGTGAAGGCGATGGAGCAGATGCGAGCCGAACCGAATGCGGGAAATATGTCTCCTGAAGAGATCCGACGTGATCTGATGTTTAAACTCAGTACCCAGTACGTCGACGAAGCGGCGATTCCTGCCCAGGCGATTCGGATCGTTCGGGAAAACAATGCAATGACCCTTCGCATAACCTATGAACGCCGCGTACCTTTTCTTTATAACTTGGAACTCCTTGGCAATTTTGACAAGACAATGAGCTTGTCCAACAGAAATGGTGAATAGCCGTCAGGCGCTCGGTCATGTCTTTGGGGAAGAATCGCTGCTTGAGCAGGCACTGACCCACCGCAGTGCCGGGCGATGCAACAACGAGCGGCTCGAATTTCTGGGAGACGCGCTGCTCAACCTGATCGTCGCGGAGTTCGTGTTCGAGCAGTATCCTCGCGCCAGCGAAGGGGAAATGACGCGCGCACGCGCTTCGCTGGTCAATGGTGCCGCGCTGGCTGAATTGGCCCGTGAAGCGCGGATTGGCGAGCACCTGGTACTAGGCCCTGGCGAGCTCAAGACCGGCGGATTCCGCCGCGACTCGATCCTTGCCGATACCTTCGAGGCCTTGGTTGCTGCAGTGTATCTCGATGCAGGATGGGAGACCTGCAGGACGCTGGTCCGGGGCCTCTATTCCGAGCGTGTCCTGGCAGCACAAGGAAAAGTCAGCAAGGATGCGAAAACCCTGCTGCAGGAGTTGCTGCAGGCCAATTCACTACCTCTGCCTGACTATCAACTGACCGCCAGCCACGGTGATGATCATGACAAGGTATTCGAGGTCGATTGCCATGTCGAAGCCTTGGCCTTGACCAGCAATGGCCGTGGCTCCAGCCGCAGAGCCGCCGAGCAGACCGCAGCCGCCGCCGTGCTGGAACAGGCAAGAGCCGCCATCAGCGCGGGAAGGAAAAGCCGAAAGTCATGAATCAAGCATCCTCTCCCGCCCACCGTTTCGGCAAGGTCGCCCTGGTCGGCCGACCCAACGTGGGCAAATCGACCTTGCTCAATACCCTGATCGGCTCGGATCTCAGCATCGTGTCGCCGAAACCGCAGACCACCCGTCATCGCATCCTCGGCATCGCCACACATGCGCATGCACAAATTGCGTTTCTCGACACGCCCGGCCTGCACCTTGGTGGCAAGCGGGCGATGAACCGGCAGCTCAACCGCGTGGCCCGTCAGGTACCAGATGAGGCCGATGTGATCGTGCATGTGATCGCCGCACCACGCTGGACCGACGAGGACGAGCAGGTCTGGCAGTTGATCTCGCAACACCAGGTGCCCCGCCTGCTGGTCGTCAACAAGATCGATCTGGTCAAGGACAAGGCCGATCTGCTGCCATTCGTGGCGACGATCAGTGAAAACCGTCGCTACGACGGCATCCACTATCTGCGCGCCACGCACGCCAAGGGCATGGCGCATTTCCTCGATGACCTGATCCGTTTCCTGCCCGAGGCCCCGGCCGAGTATGGCGCGGATGAACTGACTGATCGCAGCGAACGCTTCATTGCCGCAGAGATCATCCGCGAGCAACTCATGCTGCGCCTGTCCGAGGAACTGCCCTACGCGACGACCGTCGAGATCGAGCATTTCGAGCAGGTTGGCAACCTTGCCCGCATTTCCGCCGCCATCTGGGTAGAGCGGGAGGGCCAGAAGGCGATCGTGATCGGCGCTGCGGGTGCCGGCCTGAAGGCGATCGGCAGCAATGCCCGTCGGCGCATGGAGAAGCTTTTCGGCGGCAAGGTCTTCCTCGAACTCTGGGTCAAGGTTCGCGAGAACTGGTCCGATGATGAAGCCTCGCTCAAGCAGTTCGGCTATTCCGGCTGAGTGCCACTTGAGGCCGCGTCGTGCATGTTGCTGACGAGCCGGCGCTGATCCTGCACGCACGGGCCTATCGCGAAACATCCTTGCTGCTCGAATGCCTGACGCCGACCCATGGCCGGGTTGGCTTGATTGCGCGCGGCGTGCGCCGTGAACGATCACGCCTGCCGCGCGGATTGTTGCAACCCCTGCAACCATTGCTGCTGGCCTGGATCGGCAGGGGTGAACTGGCGACGTTGACCCACGCCGAGGCCAGCGCCGCACCGTTCCCGCTTGCCGGCGAACGGATCTACTCGGCCATGTACCTCAATGAACTGGTCCTGCGCCTGTGCGCGCGCGGCGATCCGCACAGCGACTTGTTCGAACATTACCTGCAATGCCTGCAACGCCTGTCAGCGGCCGAATCCGAAGCCTGGACACTGCGCAGGTTCGAGCGCGACCTCATGATCGACCTGGGTTACGGCCTGGTGCTGGATCGCGATATCGAATCAGGACAACCCTTGCAGGCCTCCAGTGACTACGCCTATGTCATCGATGGCGGACCGCGCCCGTGGGCAGGCAATGCGGATGACCTGCGTGTCAGCGGTGCCGCCCTGCTGGCGTTGGCCGGGGACAAGATGCCGTCGCCCGCACAGGCAAGCGAACTGCGCCGGCTCATGCGCGCCTTGCTGCGGCATCAACTCGGTGGTGGCAGCCTCAATGCATGGTCAATGCGGATGCAGCATCAGCCGCAACAGTAACCGTCAACCGAGCGCCCTGCGCGTGTCCATGCAGGTCGACAGCAGTTCCGCCAAAGCGGCATGCGGCCAGCTCGCTTCGGCATCCAGGCGTTCCCGCACCGCCGCGATGGATTTGCCCAAGGCTGGCGCTCCGCAAAATCCGGCCGAGGCATCCAGGCGATGCAGGCGATCATACAAACCCTCGCGATCCACCGTCGCGGAGAATCGGTCAAGTTCGTCTGGCAGGGCATCAAGTTCACTGGCGAAAAGTCCGCGCAGGGCGGCGACGATTGTTGCATCGCCGCCGGTCTTCGCGGCGGCGAGGTCGTCATCGAGCACATCGCCGGTGCGCGCCCGATCCGCTGTCGCCGGCAGATGTCGAGCCAGCAATGCATGCAGGGCGGCGAGCCCGATTGGCTTGTAGATGATGTCGACGAATCCCTGGCTGCGCGCGGCAGTCCGGCCCAGCGCGGCGTCGGCAGTCGACAGCAGCGTCGGCGTCGACTGGTTCAATCCCGTGTTCGCGCGAATTTCTCCCAGAACTGCCACGCCATCGAGGCCTGGCATGCGTGCATCGAGCACCAGCAGATCGAATTGCTGATCCAGCGCCGCTTCCCGCGCAGCGATTCCATCCATCACCGCCATCGATTCATGCCCGGCAACGGCGAACGCTTCGCAAAAAAAATTCAGGCTCAGCGGATTGTCGTCGGCGACGAGAATCTTTCCCATTGCATGATCTCCCTGTCCGTTAGACACCGGCAGCTTCATCCGGATTGTATGCGCCGTCAATGCATTGGATGATCGGCCTGAATGCAGCGTGCGGGCAGAGGCTGGGCTACCATGCGCAGCCGCAAGTCAGGCCACGCGTGTTTTCATGCAAAACCCCGAAGTCGAGATAGAAAGCCTCACCCATGATGGACGCGGCGTTGCCCGCCTCGATGGCAAGACCGTCTTCGTCGCGGGCGCCTTGCCGGGAGAGCGTGCGCTGATTCGCTACATCAAGCGCCATCGCAATTACGACGAAGCCAGGGTTGAGGAATTGCTGAGCCGATCGGTTGACCGCGTCGAACCGCGTTGTCCGCATTTCGGCGTTTGCGGTGGATGCGCGTTCCAGCATCTGCCCGCCGGGCGACAGATCGAGGTCAAGCAGAATGTGCTGGCGGAAAACTTCGAGCGCATCGGCAAGGTCAGCCCCGAGCGCTGGCTGCCACCGCTCGGCGACGAAGAATGGGGCTATCGGCGCAAGGGCCGATTGTCGGTCAAATGGGTCGAGCAGAAGAACAAGGCCGTGGTCGGTTTTCGTGAGGACAACCCGCGCTTCATTGCCGACCTTTCTGTCTGTCATACGCTGTTGCCCGAAGTGGGGCGGCGCATCGATGCGCTTTCCGAACTGATCGGCAGCCTTGAAGCCAGGCGCGAAATCGCCCAGATCGAGATTGCCGCCGGCGACGACACGGTTGCCTTGGTGTTTCGCCATCTGCTGCCGCTGGTCGAAGCCGATCGCGAAAAGCTGAAGGCCTTCGGCGTGCAGCACGATCTCGCCATCCTGCTGCAGCCAAAGGGACCGGACAGCGTGCATCCGCTTTGGCCGGAAACGCTTGACCTGTATTTCCGCATCGTCGAGGCCGATGTCGATCTCGCCTTCAAGCCACTGGACTTCATCCAGGTCAATGCCGGCATGAACCAGCGCATGATCCGGCGCACGCTCGACCTGCTGGATGTGCAGGCCGACGATGTCGTGCTTGATCTCTTCTGTGGACTCGGCAATTTCACCCTGCCGATAGCGAGACACGCGGCTGCGGTGGTCGGCGTCGAAGGCGACGAAGGACTGGTTGCCCGCGCGGCGGCGAATGCCGAGCGCAATGACATCGACAATGCCCGGTTTCACGCCGCCGATCTCCTGCTCAACCACGCCAGCACCGCATGGGCACGCGCTGGCTACGGCAAAATGCTGCTCGACCCGCCGCGCTCCGGCGCTGCCGCCGTGCTCGACTATCTGCCGCGCAAGGGCACGGATCGAATCGTGTATGTTTCCTGTCACCCGGGATCGCTGGCGCGCGATGCGGGTATTCTCGTCAATCGCCATGGATTCAGACTGGCCGAAGCCGGCGTGATGGACATGTTCCCGCATACCGCGCATGTCGAGTCGATTGCGTTGTTCATCCGCTGATCGACCGGTAGGATGACAGTCGGCCGATTCATGGCCGCGGCCATTGAACAAAGATTTGCAGTGAAGACCACAAGACTCGAGGCAGATGACGCATGCTGATCATTGGCATCCCCGGCAAGACCCTGAACGATGAGGATCGCGTCTGGTTGTCGTCGCCACAGGTCAGTGGTGTAATTCTTTTTTCAAGGAATTGTGCAAACCGGGATCAGGTTGTCGAGTTGATCGACGATATCCGCATGGAGCGGCCGGATGATCCCTTCCTGATCTGCGTCGACCAGGAAGGTGGCCCGGTGCAGCGTTTTCGCGAAGGCTTCAGCCGCTTGCCCGCATTGGCACGTCTTGGCGAGCTGTACGAGCGTGACGCAAGACTTGCCGTGGCGCTTGCCGAGGAACACGCCTGGCTGATGGCCAGCGAAATGCGCGCGATCGACATCGACCTGAGCTTTGCACCCGTTGCCGACCTGGCCTGCGGCAATCTCGCGCTGGGTCCGCGGGCGTTCCATGCCGATCCGGCGATCACCTCGGAACTGGTCCAGGCCTATGCGCGCGGCATGCACCTGGCCGGCATGGCGGTGACCCTGAAGCACTTTCCGGGTCACGGCAGCGTGGTCGCCGACACCCACTTTGACGCCGCGATCGACCCGCGCACACTGGCGGAAATGCGCCGCAGCGACTTCATTCCCTTCATCGACGGCATCGCCGCCGGGGCCGAAGCGGTGATGATCGCGCATGTGAACTATCCGGAAATCGATGCAACGGCAGCAGGCTTTTCGAGCATCTGGATCGGCGACATCCTGCGCAAGGAGATGGGCTTCAACGGCATCGTCATCGGCGATGACATCGGCATGGCGGCGGCCGAGGCCATGGGTGGAATCCCGGCGCGCATCGAGGCGCATCTGCGCGCCGGTTGCGAGTTGATCCTGGCCTGCAGCCCGGCGATTGTCGAACAATCGGTGACCGCCACCGCCCACCTTCCAGCCTGTCCTGCGGCACGGGTGGAAAGCCTGCGCGGCGCCGCTGCGCCGACCTGGGAGGCGCTGGAAGACAATCCCAAACGCGACGAGGCGATTTCCCGTCTCGCTGAATTCTGTCCTGATCCGAGCAGCAAATGAGCCGACCCAGACTTTCCGAAGCAATGCGCAGCGCCGAGCTGATCCACGACCAGACCATTCTCGCTTCAGCAATCGCGCGCATGGGAACGGAAATCGGCGCGGTCCTGGCCGGCAAGTCCGCGGTCTTCCTGACCATCATGCAGGGGGGGCTGGTGTTTGCCGGGCAACTCGCTACCGCGATCGATGCAGACCTCGAATTCGACTACGTGCACGCCACCCGATTCCGCGGCACCACCGAGGGCGGCGAACTGCAATGGCTGCGCCGACCGGACACACCACTGGCCGGCCGCCTCGTTCTCCTCGTCGACGACATCCTCGATGAGGGATATACGCTCAAGGCAATACGCGACTGGTGTTTCGCCGAAGCGGCCTCGCAGGTATTGCTCGCCGTACTCTGCGAAAAACGTCATGGCCGCAGCGTGCCAGGCCTGAGTGCCGATTTTGTCGGCGTGGAAGTGCCCGATCGCTATGTTTTCGGCTACGGCATGGATTTCCATGAACAGGGCCGCAACCTTCCGGGCATCTACGCGCTGTGACCTCGATGTCGATTCATCTCGCCGTGATCGGCGGTACCGGCCTGTACCGGTTTCCAGGGCTTGCGGACGTCAGCGAACAGGCACTCGACACACCCTGGGGGAAACCTTCCGACCTGATCGTCAGCGGTCGCCTCGGCTCACGACGTGTTGCCTTCATCGCCCGGCATGGACGCGGTCACGACATCCTTCCGCACAAGGTCAACTACCGCGCCAACCTGCACGCGCTCAAGCAGCTCGGTGCATCACGCGTCATCGGCGTCAATGCGGTCGGCGGCATCCGCGCGGACATGGGGCCGCGCGTGGTCGCCATCCCCGATCAGATCATCGATTACACGCATGGTCGCAGCACGAGTTTCTGCGATGCCGAGGGTGCCGAAGTTCGCCATATCGATTTCAGCGAGCCCTACACATCGACCTTGCGCAAGGACCTGATCGCCGCCGCCGCACGAGCGGGTACTGCCGTGGTCGATGGCGGCTGCTACGGCGCCACCCAGGGCCCGCGCCTGGAAACGCGCGCCGAGGTTGCGCGCATGCGTCGCGACGGCTGCGATCTGGTCGGCATGACCGGCATGCCCGAAGCCGCGCTGGCGCGTGAACTGGATCTCGACTACGCCTGCCTGGCCCTGGTTGCGAATTGGGCGGCCGGTTGCGACGACGAGGCCGAAATCAGCCTCGATGAAATCTTCGCCAATCTCGAACAAGCCACGGCAAAAGTACCGCCGATCATTGCCGAAATGTTGCGCCAGTCCTGAAGCAGGATTGCGCTGTCGGAAGTCCGGTCAAGCGGCGAACTGCAGCCTGGCCAGCTCCGCGTACAGTCCACCTTGTGCAAGCAATTCGGCATGCGTGCCCTGGGCGACAATGCGCCCGCCGTCAAGAACAACGATGCGATCAGCCTTCTGCACGGTCGCCAGGCGGTGGGCAATGACCAGCGTCGTGCGATTTTTCATCAGTCGTTCGAGTGCGTTCTGCACGAGTCGCTCCGATTGCGCATCGAGGCTTGAGGTCGCTTCATCGAGCAGCAGGATCGGCGCGTCGCGAAGCAGGGCGCGGGCGATGGCAATGCGCTGCTGTTGTCCACCGGAAAGGCGCACGCCGCGTTCGCCGAGATAGGTATCGTAACCATCCGGCAGGGCGGCGAGAAACTCGTGCGATTCCGCTGCCCGTGCCGCCGCCTCGACTTCGGCCGCACTGGCCTCGATGCGGCCGAAGCGGATGTTGTCGGCGGCGCTGGATCCGAACAACACCGGGTCCTGAGGCACCAGGGCATAGCAGCCACGCAGTTCGGCCAGATCCAGCACACGCAGGTCCTCGCCATCGATGCTGATGCGCCCTTGCTGGGGATCATGAAAGCGTTGCAGCAACTGGAACAGCGTGGTCTTGCCGGCACCCGAAGGCCCGACCAGGGCAACCGTTTCACCCGGCTCGATACTCAGCGAGAGATCATGGATCGCGGCCTGATCCGGACGCGAGGGATAGCGGAACTCGACGTGTTCGAAACGCAGCGCACCACGCACCGGACTGGGCAGGGCGGCTGGCTGTACGGGTGAACGGATCGCGGCATCGGTATCCAGCAGTTCGCCGATGCGTCCGAGCGCGCCTGCACACCGCAGCAGCTCGCCCCAGACTTCGGTGAGCCCGCCCACCGAGCCGGCCGCGACCACCGCGTAGAGGACAAACTGGGCGAGTACGCCGGCATTCATGTCACCGGCAATGACCTGGTGGGCGCCGGCCCACAGCACCACGGTGATCGCGCCAAAGCTGAGCAGGATGACCAGCGCGGTGAGCACGGCCGTGGTGCCGATGCGCTTGCGCGCTGTCGCCAGGGCGAGCAGCACCGCCTCGATATAGCGGTCACGCTCGCGCGGCTCCCTTGTGTAGGCCTGCACGGTGTGGATTGCATTGAGGGATTCCGAGGCGATCGCCGAGGCATCGGCAATGCGATCCTGGCTTTGTCGCGACAGTTTCTCGACCCGTCGGCCAAGGAACACGATCGGCAGGATCACCGCCGGGATCACCAATGCGGTCAACCCGGCCAATTGCGGACTGGTCACGATCAGCATCGTCGTCGATCCGATCAGCATGACCAGGCTGCGCAGCGACAACGACAACGTCGAGCCGACCACGGTCTGCACCAGTTCGGTATCGGCGGCCAGCCGTGATACGAGTTCGCCGGAGCGGGTGCGCTCGAAGAACGCCTGATCGAGGGTGAGCAGATGCGAATACAGGCGCGAACGCAAGGTCGCCGCAACGCGCTCGCCGAGCAGGGTCACGCAGAAATAACGCGATGCGCCGGCAATCGCCATGACCACGGCAACACCGAACAAGCCGACGAACCCCGCATTGAGCTGGGCCGGGTCGGTCTGGCCGAAACCCCGGTCGATCATGAAGCGCGCGGCCGCAGGCAGGGCCAGCGTCGCCGCCGAGGAAATCGCCAGGAACACGAGCCAGCCGGCGATCAGCGCGCGTTGCTCGCGCAGGTACGGGATCAGGCGGCGGTAGGTGCCCAGCTTGCGCGGCGCGACAGGAGGCTCGGTCATGGGATGGGTTTCATCGGGGCAGCCCAACGAATGGGTGCATGCGCGATTCAATTCAAGTGAGGCTTGGTTGATCGTGCGCTGCCTGCGCCGGCGAACTGCCGCCATGCGCCTCGCGCTCAGTGGAAATCGCGCGATTGCGGACCGATTCCGGCAAGCAGGGCATCGAGATTGAGCAGACGATGGGCGATCACGTGCTGCACGCCTTCACTCGATTGCAGTTCGCCTTCGACGCCCAGCACGCTGCTCTCGATCAGGATCCGACGCTGGCTGCTGGCCAGGGCTGCCCAGACAATGATGTTGAGGATGCCGGTTTCGTCTTCCAGGGTGACGAAAGTGACGCCATTGGCGGTGTGTGGCCGTTGCCGCACGGTGACCAGGCCGGCGCAGCGCACACGCCGGCCATGACGGCTGCCGAGCACATCGCGGGCACGCAACATGCGGCGCTGGTCGAGCGCCTCGCGGGCGAACGACAGCGGATGCCGGCGCAAGCTGAAACCCTGGCTGGCGTAATCGCTGATCACGTCCTTGCGCAAGGAAGGTGCGGCCAGCGCGATCGCTTCCTCGTTGAAGGGGGCATCGGCGATCACGCCGATCGGCTGATCGACACCGGCGCTGTCCCAGCGCGCCTGGTGCCGATGCCCGCTCAGGCGGCGCAAGGCATCGGCATCGGCCAGGCGCGCACGTTCAGCCGCATTCAAGCTGGCGCGATGGATCAGGTCGGCGACATCGGCAAACGCGCGTTCGCTGCGCGCCTGGACAATGCGTTGCGCGGTCGCTTCGGAAAAACCCGCAATCCGCGAGAAGCCCAGACGCAGGGCATGTGATTTGTCTTTCGTGTTGTCTTTCGTACTTCGGTTCGTGGGAGCGGCTTCAGCCGCGATGCTTTTGTGTTGGATTTGAGAAGAAGCATCGCGGCTGAAGCCGCTCCCACAAATTTCGCTCCCACAAATTTCGCTCCCACGAACCTTGCTCCCACGATCTTTCGGTTCCGAAAACGCTTCCAGCGTGCAATCCCACGCGCTGATCGTCACATCCACCGGCAGCACGCGCACGCCATGTTGTCGCGCATCGCGGATCAACTGGGCAGGGCCGTAGAAACCCATCGGCAGTGAATTGAGCAGGGCACAGGTGAAAGCCGCCGGCTGATGGCATTTGAGCCAGGCCGAGGCGTAGGCGAGCAGGGCAAAGCTGGCCGAGTGCGACTCCGGGAAACCGTATTCGCCAAAGCCGCGGATCTGCTCGAAGATACGCTCGAAATAGCTTTCCTCGTAGCCATTCGCCAGCATGCCGTCACGGATGCGGTCATGGAAGGGTTCGAGGCCGCCCTTGCGTTTCCAAGCCGCCATCGCCCGGCGCAGCTCATCGGCCTGGCCCGGCGTGAAACCGGCAACGACCTCGACCAGCTTCATCACCTGTTCCTGGAAGATCGGCACGCCAAGCGTGCGCTCGAGCACCGGCCTGATCCGCGATTCGCCCCGGCCTGCCGCACGCTCGCTGGCCGACTGCGGATAGTCGATTTCCTCCAGTCCCTGCCGGCGGCGCAGATACGGATGCACCATGCCGCCCTGGATCGGCCCCGGACGCACGATCGCGACCTGCACGACCAGATCGTAGAACACGGCCGGGCGCAGGCGCGGCAGCATCGACATTTGCGCGCGTGATTCGATCTGGAACACGCCCACCGTATCGGCGGCGCGGATCATCGCGTAGGTCGGCGCGTCATCCTGCGGCAGCGTGGCGAGATCGAAACGTATTCCGGCGTGCCGGTGGACCAGATCGAAACACTTGCGCAGGCAGGTCAGCATGCCGAGCGCGAGACAGTCGACCTTGAGCAGCTTGAGTGATTCGAGATCGTCCTTGTCCCACTGGATGATGGTGCGGTCGACCATCGCCGCGTTCTCGACCGGCACCAGGGTATGCAGGGGATGCTCGGAAATGACGAAGCCGCCGACATGCTGGGACAGGTGGCGCGGGAAACCACGCAACTGGCCGACCAGGGCAACGATGCGCTGCATGATGCGTGCATCGGGATCGAAGCCGCGCTCACGCAGGGCATCGGCGATCGGCAGATCCGCATTGGTATGCGCATGGGCCATGCTCAACTGGTCGAGTTGATCCTCGGCCAGACCCAGCACGCGGCCAATGTCACGCGCCGCGCTCTTGCTTCGATAGCGGATGACGGTCGCCGCCAACGCCGCCCGCGTACGACCGTATTTGTTGAACACGTACTGGATCACCTCCTCGCGCCGCTCGTGTTCGAAATCGACATCGATATCGGGAGGCTCGTTGCGCTCGAGCGAGAGGAAACGCTCGAACAACAGGTTGCCGTGCTCGGGATCGACCGCGGTGATGCCGAGGCAGTAGCAGACCGCCGAGTTCGCCGATGAACCGCGCCCCTGGCAGAGGATCGGCTGCGGTCGTGCACGGGCCCAGGCGACGATGTCATGGACAGTCAGGAAAAAATGCTCGTAGCCGAGTTTTTCGATCAGGGCAAACTCGTGCTCGAGCTGGCGCACGACCTTGGTCGGGATTGCGCGTGGCCAGTATCGTTGTGCGCCGCTCAAGGTGAGCCGGCGCAGATGATCGATGGCGCGCACGCCGGGCGGCACCAGTTCATGCGGATAGACGTAGTTGATGCCGCGCAGATTGAACCGGCAACGTGCCGCGATGCGCCCGCTTTCCGCGAGCAGCTCGGCCGGATAGATCGCGGCGAGATCCTCGCGTCGACGCAGGTGCCGCTCGCCATTCGGAAACAAGGCATGACCGGCTTCGGCGATCGTGCAGCCGAGGCGGATCGCGGTCAACGCATCCTGCAAGGCACGCCGGCCGCGCGCATGCATGTGCACATCGCTGCTGGCGACCAGGGGCAGGGCGTGACGCTGGCCAAGCGCCTGCAGCCCGGCCAGCCGCGCGGCATCGTCGGCCCCATGATGCAGTTCGACCGCAATCCAGGCGCGCCCGCCGAAATGGCGGACGACCCAAGCGGCATCGACCTCCATGTCGGCGACCTTGCCAGGACCAGGTGGCCACAACACCAGCACATCGGCGTGCAGGCATTCGACATCGGCACGAGTCAACGCGTACTCGCCCTTGGCGCTGCGCCGGCGACCGCGCGTGATCAGCTCGCAGATGCTCGAATAAGCCATCTGGCTGCTCGCCAGCAGGACCAGTTTCGGGCCATCGCCGAGTTGCACCTCGGTGCCGACAATCAGGGCCACGCCGGATGCTTCGGAAGCCTCCAGCGCACGCACGATGCCGGCCAGCGAACATTCGTCGGTGATCGCCAGCGCGCTGTAACCGAGCCGGGCCGCACGCTCGAACAATTCCGCGGCACTCGATGCGCCGCGCTGGAAACTGAAATTGCTCAGCGCATGCAGTTCGGCGTAGGCCGGTGGTGGATTCAGGCAAACCATCCCTGCAGCATCCAGTTGCCGATCTCACCACTCGCGACATAGGCCCAGGCGCGCTGGCCTTCGCGCGTCTGCACGATGTAGTAATCGTGGCGCTGGTCGTCGCCATCCCACCAGCCGCTCTCGATGCGCTCCGGGCCGGCCAGGATGTGCAAGGGCGTGGAACGCAGCGGAATTGCCTTGCGCAACAACCACAAGGGGCGCGGCGGACGGGTGCCGGTTTCCTCGCCTGCGGATTTCCGGCGCGCCGGCAAGGCCGCCGCGCGCGAGGGATCGCGGTCGAGCGGGCAAAGTCGCCAGGCCCGCTGCGGACGATGATCGGCCACTTCGAGGAATCGGCAGACGGCTCCATCGCCCAGCCGCGCACGCAGACGCTCGACCAGCATTGGCCATTCCATGGTTCCGCGTGGTGCCGTGTCGAACAGATCCTCATGCAGCGGGCGCAGGGTCGGCAGATCGTCGGCGATCACGTTCAATGCCTGGACCGGAGCAACCAGGGCCACCCGTTCCAATCGCGTGCGGGCGAGTTCGAGCAACAGGTTGGCATCCCGTTGCGCTTCGAGCAGGCCAACCGTGATCCGGGTCGTGGCCTGGCGCTCGTGTTCGAGGATCAGCTCAAAGGACTGCACGCCACCGTCGCGGGTGACCAGGAAGCGGCCGAGATCACGCAGCATGCGTTGCAGCGGAAACAACAAGGCCTCGACGCGATCGATGCGGTAATCGAACTCGATACGGCGCTGGTAGCGGGTCGGCGGCTGGTAACTGGCCAGCGCTTCGCCAACAAGCCCGCGCATGCGATCGAGATGGAGCAGGGCGGCCGGGCCGATGCGCCGGCTCAATTCGGCGCGTGGCAAGGCAAACACTTGCCCCAGCCGGTCCAGGCCCATGGCGGATAAACTACTTGAGGTTCTTCTTTCAAGTCCGCAATTTTCAACAGAAAAACATGAAAGAACATTGATCAGTTGCGACTTCTCCAGCAGGGTGATGCCATCCCGGCAATTGGCCAGCACACGGGCCCCGGCCGCCACCGGAGCAACCGCCAGCCGATAGCGCAGGGCCCAGCCATCGAAATCCGCGCGCAGGCGCCGCTCCAGCGCCGCCCAACCACCAAACAAGCCGAGACTGGCACCGACCTCGACCAGCAGGGCCCGCGGCGGGGCCAGGCTGACTTCATTGCTGAAACGATAGGCCGTATCCGCCAGCGCGGTCAGCAGGTGCCGTTCCGCCTCGACATCCCGACGCCAGCCCGGCACATCGGCATGCAGGGCGCGTGCGGCCGCCAACGATTGGCCACTGCGGATGCCAGCCAAACGTGCCGCGCGGTTGACCATGGCCACCCGCGGATGGCGCACGGGGCCATCGACCAGCACGGCCGCCGCCTCACGGGCGCAGTCCGGCGGACGCACGGCATCCAGCGGCAATTCGGGAAAATACAGGCATGCCCAAAGCATGGGGCGGGTCCAGCAGAAATCGATGTACGTATCTTAGTACGTATCCTGATCCTCGTCGCCAGCGCTGTTTCGCATGACGGAATCCGCTGCGCGGGATTCTCGCAAAGCAGATCCGACCACCGCCCGGCCCCGGCTCAGGTCGCGCACGAAAGCCGAAAACGCCTCGACGCGATCACGCGGCAGGCGCAGTTGCAGCCGGCAACCCCGTGCATCGAAGGATTCATCGAGCTTGTTGATGGCGAATTCCTCGAAGCGCGCATGCAGGATCGGCAGGATCGAGAACTCGCAATCGACGCGGATATCGGCCATGTCGATCAGCGGGACTTTCGGCGCCAGACGCAGGCACTCGGCCGCGCAACCACCGTAGGCCCGGGCCAGGCCGCCGGCACCGAGCTTGATGCCGCCATACCAGCGCGTGACGACGACCATGACGCGATCGAAGCTTTGGCCGTCAATGGCCTGCAGGATCGGCCGACCGGCCGTGCCGCCGGGTTCGCCATCATCGGAAAACCGGTATTGCTGGCCAATCCGGTAAGCCCAGCAATTGTGCGTCGCCAGCGCATCGGCGACCTCGGCAAGAAAGGCCAGGGCCTGTGCAGGCTCCTCGACCGGTGAGGCATTGGCGAGGAAACGGCTCTTGCGGATCTCCTGCTGCAGGCTGACCGGCGCCCCCAGGGTATGCCGATTGCTCACTCGGCCAGCCGGCGCAACTCGTCGGAAAGCTGCCAATCCGGATGCATGCGGCGGAACAGGCGCAGGTTCTCGATGGCTTCCTGACGCCGCCCCGCATTCTTCAAGCGCACGATCTCGGCCAGCCAGTCCTGCGGAGCCAGATGCATGTTCTGGCGCAGCTTGACCGAGGAACTCGGCGCCGGTGCCCGCGATTGCTCGGCAGCGGCCTTGGGTGCGCTCAAGCCCACGGCCTTGCCTGCGGCATGATCGCGACGTTCGCGGGCCGCGCCCGATGCAGCCTCACTCGAAACATTGTCCTTCTCTTCCGGAAATGCCTGCGCTGCATCGGCCGCCGACACGGCGGTTGGGGGCGCAGCTTGCGGCTCTGCGGCACGTTGTTCGAGCAGCGGCGGAGCCTGGGCAGCAGGCGCTGGTGGTGGTACGGCCGCCGGTGCCGGCTTTGCCGGGGTTGCCTTGCGTCGCAACGGGGGCGCGGATACCGGTTTGGCCGGCGCAGCCTCGGCCGGCAATTCCTGGTCTGCCATCGCCGCAGCGGCTTCGACTGACTCCGATTTCTGCGTCCGCGCCGATTCGGTGATCGGCTGCACGGGAATGACGGTCCGCTCGCTGCGCGGTGCACCGGTCTGCGCATCCTGTGCATCAATCTGCTGGCCAACCTGCCAGGCAATTCCGGCCGCCAGCACAAGCCCCGCAGCCGAACCCAGGCCCAGCAACCAGCGCTGTGCCGGCGGCGCACGATCGCCACGAACAGCCCGCGCTGCATTCGCCAGCACCACGCGATCCAGGCGACGCGGCGGTTCGGGGTGCGGCAAGCGCCGATAGATCGCGCCGAACTCGCCGGCATCGGCATCGAGCAGACGCTGCAGATCTTCATCGGGGTTGCGGCGTTTGCTCATGTCTCGAACCTTGCGCGGACGCGGGCGAGGGCATAACGCAGGCGTGATTTGACCGTCTCGCGTCCGACTCCGGTGACTTCGGAAATTTCTTCAAGTCCGAGGCCATTTTCCATGCGCAACAAGAAGGTTACGCGTTGTTCCTCAGGCAATTCCTCAAGTGCGATCTGCAGCCGTCGGCGCTGCTCGAACTCGCTCAACACGCGATCTGGCCGTTCATCATCAGGCGCATCAAGCTGGTTGAAGACGACCTCGGCTTCCTCCGCCGAAGCCTGTGGACGGCTGCGGCGGAAGCGATCGATGACGAGGTTGTGCGCGATCTGCAGCAGCCAGGTGGTGAACTTGGCCTCGACGCGGTAACGCTCGCGCGCGGCAATGGCACGGCTCCAGGTTTCCTGGAACAGTTCATCGGCATCGGCGCGCTGGCGCAGGGATCGCAGGAGAAAGCGGTACAGGGTGCCACGATGGCGCCGATAGAGCATTTCGAAGGCGAGCATGTCGCCTCCGGCATACGCAAGCATCAGTTCTTCGTCCGTTCGTTCCGACCCCATGCCTGCGAGGTTAAGGCAATCCATGGAGTCCGTCATCAACATGAGTGCGCGGTTCAACGCAGCAACGATCGAATCGGGGTTGCTTAACCTGCAAGAAACGGCTTCATTCTGGATCGGCTTTGGGGTCCGGCTTTGGGGTCAGAGAACATTTCCAGACACTTGGCTACGCCGATGGAACCATCGTCGGCTCCGCGCCTGTGGCGCTTGAGCCGACCTACGTCCAGGCCGAACATGACTTCACGCATCACAGTAGGTCGGTTCAAGGCCCGAAGGGCCGGAACCGACACCACGTCGGGGAACATATCCAGAGGACATCTCCACGCGCACGATGACGTATGACGTCGTCGATCTCCTGACGTCGATGATCAATGGGTCATAGATCCCGGCCTCTATTCGATCTGTTCGCGCGCCCAATGCGCGTCGAGCGCTTCCATCGCATCAAGCGGCTTGCAGTTGGCGGCCTTGTCGTAGGCTTCGGCGACATCGTCCTCGCGCTTTTCGCCATGCAGCAGCATCAGGCCGTTGCCGTATTCGATCCAGGCAATCGGTGACTGCGGGGTCAGCTTGAGCGCGGCTTTCAGATATTTTTCGGCATCGGCGGCATTCGCGCCGTAAGTCAGCTTGGCCAGCATGCCACCGACCTTGTTGACGATTTCAGCGTGATACAGACCGAATGCGGTCATCGCCTCGGCGTGCTTCGGTTCCAGCTTCAGGGTCTTGTCGAGCGATTCGCGCACCTTGCCCGCCAAACCTTGCGCCAACGCCTTGGCAATCGAAATGGATTGACTCAGGCGACCAATTGCAAATGCGCGCCGGTAATGGCTATTGGCGAGTTGGGGAAGGGCGGCCGCCGCCTCATCGGCGAGACGAACGAGATCCTCGTAGCGACTCGTTCTGGCATCGTCATCTTCGACCAGATACGTGGCATGGATTCCGGCGGCCTTGATCGCCACCGACGCCCCGATCGCCTTCAGCGCGACGCCGGTTTCATGGGCTTGCTGGAAATCGCCGCGATGGAAATCGCGCCAGGCCTCCTGCAACTGCGCCGCGATTGCCGCCGCATCCTTGCCCAGTTTCGGATTGGCTTTGAGCAAGGCGGCGACATGCTTCTCGTCAGGGTAGGGCTCCTGATCGCCCGCGTGCAATTTGGGCCAGGCCTTGGCCAGCTTGTCGCCGGCATAATCGTATGCCTTGTCCTTGTGTGGGAATGCCGCCCAGCCTTTCTTCGCCATGATCCAACCCCCGATTCATCAAGGCGCATCCTGCACCTGCACCGCATCTGCCGGCAAGCCGTAAACTCCGGTGCAATCGCGCGCAAGCCGTTCGTACCCCGCAACGCGCTCAACCTTGGAACTGAAGGAGTCCCTTCAGAGGCACATGAAAGGTTCGCCTGCCAATGATCTTCTGCAAAAATCACCCAATGACGTGCAAAGGAATCCTGACCTTGCCCCACCCCCTGATCCCGCCATCTCGATGACCACTCCAACAAACGCCATCACGCCCGCCGCCCGAGCTGTCGAGCTTCGCACCCGTATCGAAGAGGCGAATTATCGCTACCACGTCCTCGATGACGCGCAGATTCCGGATGCCGATTACGACCGGTTGATGCGCGAACTGGAGGCAATCGAGGCGGAGCATCCAGAGTTGGCGGTGGTGGATTCACCAACCCGGCGCGTCGGCGCCAGTCCGTCGCGCGAGTTCGCCGAGGTACGCCATGAACTGCGCATGCTCTCGCTGGCCAATGCCTTCAGTGATGAGGAGATCGAGGACTTCGTCCGCCGCATCGAGGAGCGCCTCGACATCACCGATCCCGTGTTCTCGCTCGAACCCAAGTTCGATGGACTCGCCATCAGCCTGCGCTACGAAAACGGAGTGTTCGTGCAAGGCGCAACGCGCGGCGATGGCGAAACCGGCGAGGACGTGACCGTCAACCTGCGCACGATCAAGGCAATTCCCTTGCGCTTGCGCGGCGATGATTGGCCCGCCGTGCTCGAAGTGCGCGGCGAGATTTACATGCCGCGTGCCGAATTCGAACGCTACAACGCGCATGCCCGCGAACAGGGTGGCAAGGTGCTGGCCAATCCGCGCAACGGCGCGGCCGGATCGCTGCGTCAGCTCGATCCGACGATCACGGCCACGCGACCACTGGCCTTCTTCGCCTACGCGCCCGGCGCAATCGCGGAGGCCGACCTGCCGAAAACGCATTCGGCTCTGCTGCGCAAATTCCGCGACTGGGGTTTCCCGGTCAGCTCACTGGTTGAAACCGCACGCGGCGCGCAGGGTTGTCTGGATTACTACCGGCGCATCGGCGCGGCGCGGGACGGGCTGCCGTTCGATATCGATGGCGTCGTCTACAAGCTCGATGATCTCGACGCACAACGCGAACTCGGTTTCGTCGGTCGCACGCCGCGCTGGGCGATCGCGCACAAGTTTCCCGCGCAGGAGCAGAGCACGCGCGTACTCGCCATCGACATCAATATCGGCCGCACTGGCGCAGCCACACCGATCGCGCGGCTGGAACCGGTGCAAGTCGCCGGCGTCGTCGTCACCAATGCGACCCTGCACAATGCCGACCAGATCGCGCGTCTTGATGTGCGTGTCGGCGACAGCGTCATCGTGCGGCGTGCGGGTGATGTGATTCCCGAAGTCGTGCGCGTGATCGAGGATCAACGTCCCGCCGATACCGTGCCATGGCAGATGCCGAGCCATTGCCCGATTTGCCAGTCCGAGCTTGTGCGTGAGGAAGGGCAGGTCGTCTGGCGCTGTTCCGGCGAATTGATCTGTCCTGCCCAGCGCAAGGAATCGATCATCCACTTCGCCTCGCGTCGCGCCATGGATATCGACGGTCTCGGCGCGCGGCTGATCGAGGATCTCTGCGATCTCGGTTTCGTCGTCTCGATCGCCGATCTGTACAAGCTCGGCCTGGACGATTTCCTCGAAATGAAGCGCCGTGCCGACGCGCGCGATGGCACGACTCCGGAAACGGTCAAAGCCGGCAAGGTTGCGACCCGGTGGGCCGAGAACCTGATCGAAGCCATCGAGCACAGCAAGCAGACGACGCTGGAGCGGTTCCTTTTTGCGCTGGGCATCGAGCACGTCGGCGAGAGCACGGCCAAGGCCCTGGCGACATGGTTTGGCCGACTCGAACTCATTCGGCATCTGCCCTGGCCCCTGCTCAAGCTGGTGCCGGATATCGGTGGAGAAGTGGCGCGCTCGATCGATCGTTTCCTTGCCCAGGAGGGCAACCAGGCAGCCATCGATGCGCTGCTGATGCGCGGCGTGCGCCTCACCGATGAACACGATGTTTCGCCAAAGCTGCGCCCGAACCTTGCCACGGATCAGTTCCTTGCCAGTCTCGAAATTCCGAAACTGACAGAACGTCGCGCGGCGCAACTCGCTGCTGCATTCGAGGATATCGAGCGACTGGCAGATGTCCCCGAACATCACCTGATCACGGCAGGGCTGCCCGCCGACACCGCCGCTGCGCTGGTGCAGTGGCGCGATGATCCTGTCCATGTCGACCTGCTCAAGCGCAGCCTGCGCACCTGGAACAGGTTGCGCGAACTCGCCGGTTCAAGTCGTGAAGTCGAGCAATCGCTTCCACTCGATGGCAAGACGGTCGTGCTGACCGGCTCGCTGTCGGCGATGACCCGCGATGAAGCCGGGGCAAGGCTCGAAGCCCTCGGCGCAAAAGTCGCCGGCAGCGTGTCGAAGAAGACCGACTTCGTCGTCGCCGGCGAATCTGCCGGTTCCAAACTGGACAAGGCCAGGTCCCTCGGCATCGAGGTCTGGGATGAGGCGCGCCTGCTCGAATACCTGGCCAGGAATCCCGATTGAACACGATCACGCTGCATGATGCACTGGCCCTGCGTGCGCGGCTCTGCACGCTGATCCGCGCATTCTTCGCCGAGCGCGACGTGCTGGAAGTGGAAACGCCGATCCTCTCGGCAGCGGCCAACACCGAGCCGAACATCGAGAGTTTCAGCACGTTGTTTTCCGGCCACGTCGACGCCGGTTCGCCGGTACGCTGGCTGCGCACCTCGGCCGAGTTTCCGCTCAAGCGCCTGCTCGCCGCCGGAGTGGGCGATTGCTACGAGCTCGGCCGCGTGTTTCGCAACGGCGAGGCGGGCAGGCGGCACAACCCGGAATTCACGATGCTCGAATGGTATCGGCTCGGCTGGGATCACCTGCGGTTGCTGGATGAAACCGTCGAACTGGTTCGCCACGCATTAGCCATGGTCGATCGTGAAGCCAGTCTCGTCTCGATGACCTATCGCGAACTCTTTGTCGCCAGCTTGGGCATCGATCCATTCAGTGCATCGATCGACGCGTTGCGCGAACGGCTCGCCGATATCGACATTGATGGCGAAGGCTTGCAACGCGACGACTGGCTCGACCTGCTGATCACCCACCGCATCCAACCCGATTTTCCAGCCGATCGCATCACGGTGATCCGCGACTGGCCCGCCAGCCAATGCGCACTGGCCAGGATTCGCCACGACAATCCCCCCGTTGCCGAACGCTTCGAGCTCTACCTCGGCACCCACGAACTCGCCAACGGCTACCACGAACTCACTGATCCCTCGGAACAACGCGCACGCTTCGAGAACGACAACCGTCGCCGCCAGTCGCGCGGTCAACGCGAACTTCCCATCGACGAGAATCTATTGATCGCGCTTGAAAACGGATTGCCGGAGTGCGCGGGTGTTGCATTGGGGATCGAGCGGCTGTTGATGTGCCTCAGCGGCGAAGACGATATCCGCACGCTGCTTGCGTTCGCTTTTGTCGACGCCTGAGCATGAATCAAGCGGAAGCGGATGGGCGACCCGGCCGAATCCAGATCCAGGCAATCAGCGCAGCGATCGCAGCCGTAACCGAGCCGAGCATGAATGCGGTCTCGCCGCCGGTGGCTTGCCACACTTGCCCTGACAACAGTGCCCCGAGCACGCCGCCGATGCCGGAAGAAAATCCGTAGTAGATGCCTTGCGCATGACCGTTCTGGCGGCCGGGAAAGTACAGCACGAGGAACTGCATGCTGGCGGCAAAGAACGCGGCGAAGCTGAGTGCGTGCAGGGTCTGCGCGAAGGCCATCAGGATGGCGTTGTCGGGCCACAGCGCGATCATCGCCCAGCGCAGGCTGGCGGCGATCAACGAAACAATCAGCACGGTGGCCGCATTCCAGCGCCGAAAGATCCGCACCGAAAAAGCAAACACGAGGATCTCGACGATGACGCCGATCGACCAGTATATGCCGAGGGCAGAGGTGCGGTAGCCGTGCTCGTCGAGATAGATCGAATAGAACGTGTAATACGGGCCGAAGGAGATCTGCATGAGCAGGGCGACGATGAAGAATGCGATCACTTCGGGTCGGCGCAGCCTGGCGATGAAGCTGGTTGATTCCGTATCAGTCACGGCAACGGGAGGTCGTCCGTAGTCGTTGAAGAACGATGCAATCGCCATCGCCACAAAAAACGGCAGCATCAACCAGGGCAGCGCGGTGACCGGCAGGTAATCGAGCAGCACGCCGAACACCGCAACCACGACGACAAATCCAATCGAGCCCCAGACCCGGATGCGGCCGTAGCGTTCACTCCTGCCGACCAGATGCGACAAGGTAATCGATTCAAACTGCGGCATGATCGCGTTGTAGACAAAGCAGAACACGCACATGACGACGAACAGCACCGTGAAATCGTGCGGCACGCTGAAGAGGGTGAAGCTGGCGACGGTAAGCACCGAGCCCATACGCAACCAGAGGATTGGCTGCGCGGATCGCGCCGCCAGCGCGCTCCACGCGCTTGGCGCAAAGATGCGCGTGCCATACCAGAGGCTCATCAGGATGCTGATCGCGGCGACATCCTGGCCGAGACCCTTGAGATAGAGCGCCCAGTAAGGATTGAACGCGCCAAGTGCGGCGTAGTAGGCGAAGTAGAAACTCGCCAGACGCGCCGTCGGGATTCGCGCATTCAAATTGGCTTCGATTGCATTCATTTCAATTGCTTCTGCTCAACCTCGTTTCGTGGGGAGGTTGTCTATTCCGGTTCGTGCCGAGCATGGCGAACCATGAATGCCTGGAGAGGTCCCGGGACAAGCTCGGGACGAACGATCGAGGGAATTCGGACTGTCACTCAGAATTCCAGATCGAGGCCTGCACAGAGATAGTCGACCAGCGGCGCGACGCGCTTGAAGCGATCGACCAGAAGCGGTTTCAATTCGGTCGAGGTCGCGATGCCGTCGGCAAAACCATCCATGGCAACGAAATCCTTGCGCTTGAGATCTTCGATCAACTCGTGATCGGGATCGAACCCGCGCGGCGGCCGCATCAGGCTGTCGCCACCAAGCCAGAAGTGCGCTGTGAAGGATTTCGAGCGCGTAGCCTTTTTCCATGCTGCGGGATTGTTGGCGATGAACTCCCGGATGCGCTTGATCGACTCGGCTTCCGGGTGCCACTTGCCACCACCGACGAAACAGTTTCCGGGCTGGATGTGCAGGTAGAACGAAGGCGCATCGAGCTGGCGCGCGCGCTCATGGAACAGGCGCGCACCGGACCAGGTCTTGTACGGCGTCTTGTCTTTCGCGTAGCGCGTGTCGCGATGGATGCGGAACATCGAGCCACCCTGGCCACGCGGATCCGCAACGAAATGCGGCGAGATCCTTGCCAGTGGCACCTGCAGATCGCCGATCAGCTGCAGGAATGGCTGACGCAGCACCGCCTCGTAACGCGGTTTGTGCTCGTTGAACCAGAGCCGGTTGTTGTTGGCCTTGAGATCGCGCAGGTAGCGGAAAGTGGCGGGGGTGAAGTAGGTTGTTGCCATGGATTGCTCGTGTCTCGGATGCGTGCGCGGCTATGGTCGCTGGTTGCAGATGGACGGGGCAACCAGGTTGCCGACTGACGTACGAAGATCCAACGCGCATTACTCGAGCTGCCTTTGTTGCTCGCGCCCCCAGTCCTCCAGCGCATCGAGCAGGGGCAGCCTGGTCGGATCAACTTCGCTGCGTTTCTGTGCGATCAAGGCAAGATATTGATCGAGGGTGAGCGTGGTCAGCGCGGTTTCCGTGGTCAGGCGGCGTTCGCGGAAGGCTTGCCATCGAAGTACCTCCACATGGCTCAAGGAGTGCGGCCAATTGCGTGCGCGATAGCGGAACAGCAGTTCCGCATAACGCGGGTCGGTGAAAACCAGCGATGGCGATCCCAGCAGTTCACTCGGCGTGCGTCGCACCTCGCGCAAGCGGTTCTTGTCGGCATCGGGCAGGAATCCGGAATACAGCGCCAACTCGGGATCTGCGGCTGCCTCCCGCGAAGGTTGCGCCGAAAACACCGCCTGCATCTTCGCCGGCAGTCCTTCAGCACCCTGGAGCATGTCGAGATGACGCAAGGCACGCTCGAGATCGAGGCCGATCCGTGCGTGGTCGATATCCTTGAGCACGTTCAACGGCGCCAGCGCCGGCGAGCGGTTCGCATGCACGAGCTTGAGCGGGATGCGTTCGACATCCTCGGGCAGGTCGGCACGCGAAACAAACACGCGATCGGCAATCTCATCGGCATCGAGCTCAAGCAGCGCAGTCGGATCGACATCGAGGTCATAGACGATCACGCCATTCGCCTGTTGCGGGTGGATCGCCAGCGGCACGACAATGGCCAGGCAGCCACGACTGGCGGGATAGCGCGAGGACACATGCACGACCGGCGTGCGGTGCGCGACATCGAGCAACTGGAATGCGTGCTGCTTGCGACGCAGGTCGAAATGGAAATCGAACAGGCGCGGTTGCTGCGTGCGGATCAAGCGGGCAAGGCCGATCAAGGCTTCGACATCCGACAGCGCATCGTGCGCGCGATCCTGCTTGAGCCGGTTCGCCCTGGCCAGGTCCTCCAGGCGAAAACTCGGCGTGCCATCGTCGCGCAGCGGCCACTCGATGCCCTGCGGGCGCAGGGCGTAACACATGCGCGCGAGATCGATCAGGTCCCAGCGCGAGTTGCCGGCTTTCCATTCGCGCTCATACGGATCATGGAAATTGCGATACAGCAGATGCCGCGTGAATTCGTCATCGAAACGCAAGGAGTTGTAGCCGACGCCGCAGGTTCCCGGCGCGGCGAGTTCCTCATGCACGATCGCCGCAAACTCGGCCTCGATGCGGCCCTCGCGTTCGGCAAGCTGAGGCGTGATGCCGGTGATCAGGCAGGCCTCGGGATGCGGCAGGACATCGGGCGCGGGCTTGCAATAAAGCATGACCGGATCGCCGATGACCTCCAGATCGAGGTTCGTGCGGATTCCGGCGAACTGCGCGGGCCGGTCGCGGCGCGGATCGGCACCGGTGGTCTCGTAGTCGTGCCAGAAAAACGTCGTTGCGGCCATGGCGATCGTGCAGTGCAGGGGTGCGCCATGCTAACGCCGATGCGCAAGAACTTGGCCTGCGCCGCGCAACGCGGCAATAATCGCCTCATTCATTCACGCGGAGAGCGCCATGGCGTCGATTCACGAGGACAACCTGATCTGGATCGATCTGGAGATGACCGGGCTCGATACCGATCACGATTCCATCCTCGAAATCGCCACGGCGGTCACCGACAAGGATCTGAACCTGCTTGCCGAAGGCCCGGCGTTTGCCATCCGCCACGATGAGGCAACCCTGCTCGCCATGGATGACTGGAACCGCAACCAGCATGGCAAGTCCGGACTCTGGCAGCGCGTCCTCGATTCGCAAATCGACATGGCGCTGGCCGAAGTGCGCACGGTCGAATTCCTCCTGCAATGGGTGCCGGCCGGCAAGTCGCCGATGTGCGGCAATTCGATCTGCCAGGATCGTCGCTTCATGCACCGGTTGATGCCGCGCCTGGAACGGTTTTTCCATTACCGCAACCTCGATGTCTCCACGGTCAAGGAACTCGTCCGGCGCTGGGCACCCGAGGTCGGCAAGGGTTTCAACAAGGAAGCCGCGCATACGGCACTCAGCGATGTGCATGATTCCATTGCCGAGCTGGCGTATTACCGGCCTTTGCTCGGGCATCTGGCCGAGTCTGCGCCGGTTTCCCGGGGCTGAATCGCCGATTCCGGAATACGTCAGGGGCGGTAACCCGGATCGAGCCATGCGTGCGATCATGCGCGGCTGATTGTTCCTGAATGCCTTGCCGTGACTACCGAGAACCCGAAAACAGCCGCTGCCGACGAAGCGCCGGATCTGCTCGAACGCCTGCGTGCGGCGACTGCCGCGCTGCTGGAAGTTGCCGAGGACTGGAGCCTGCTCGACCGCTTGCCCGACGCCGACCGCAAGCTGCTGCACCAGGCGGTTGCCCGCGTCTATCATCCGGACCCGGTTTCACGCCGCCAGCGCATGAAGGCTGCCGAACGCGCACGCATCAACACGAAACTCAGCCAGGACGATGCCTTGCTCAATGCCACCGGCATTCGCCAGTTGCGCAACAAGTCGGTATTCACCACGCAGAACTATTTTCCGCCGCAGAGCGATGCAGTCGTCGATACCGATGACGAAAGCGTGGCCCGGCGCGAATCGATCGAGCTGCAGCATTGTTATGTGTGCAAGCAGAAATACACGCTGATCCATCATTTTTACGATCAGCTGTGCCCGGCCTGCGCGGCATTCAATTTCGCCAAGCGCACGGAACTGGCGGATCTGGGTGGCCGCGTCGCCCTGCTCACCGGCGGGCGCGTGAAGATCGGCTATCAGGCAGGATTGAAACTGCTGCGCGCCGGTGCAGGATTGATCGTGACGACACGCTTCCCGCGCGATTCGGCAGCGCGTTACGCGGCAGAAGCGGATTTCACCGATTGGTCGCACCGCCTGGAGATCTTCGGACTCGACCTGCGCCACACGCCCAGCGTCGAGGCGTTCTGCGACGAGCTGCTGAAGACCCGCCCGCGCCTAGATTTCATCATCAACAACGCCTGCCAGACCGTACGCCGCCCGCCCGCGTTCTATGCGCACATGATGCAAGGCGAGGCGGCCGCACTCGATGACTTGCCCGAGCACGTGCGCCACCTGCTTGGCCGCTACGAAGGCTTGCGCAGCGCCGACATGCTGGCCGGCGGCAGCGGGCCGAACATGCTTGCCGCGGAACCGACGGCGGGCGCGCTGCCGGGCCTGAGCCGCTCCGCCGCGCTGTCGCAACTGAAACTGCTGCCGGACGAGCTGCTTGCCCAGCAGCATCTCTTTCCGGAAGGCAAGCTCGACCAGGATCTGCAGCAGATCGACCTGCGCGGGCGCAATTCCTGGCGTCTGCTGATGGCCGAGGTACCCTCGGTCGAGTTGCTCGAAGTGCAATTGGTCAATGCCATTGCGCCATTCATCATCAATGCGCGCCTGAAGCCGCTGATGCTGCGCACGGCGGAGCGCGACAAGCACATCGTCAATGTCTCCGCCGTGGAAGGCCAGTTCTACCGCAACTTCAAGACCACCAAGCATCCGCACACGAACATGGCCAAGGCCGCGCTCAACATGATGACGCGCACCTCGGCGACCGATTACCACAACGACGGCATCCACATGAACAGCGTGGATACCGGCTGGGTGACCGATGAAGATCCGCTCGAGATCGCCGCCCGCAAGGTGGTCGAGGAGCGTTTCCACCCGCCCCTCGACATCATCGACGGTGCCGCCCGCATCGTCGATCCGATCATCCATGGCATCAATACCGGCGAACACGTCTGGGGCCAGTTCCTCAAGGACTACAAGCCGACCGATTGGTAGGGGCAGGGCGGTCAGCTCATTCGGCAGGAAGCAGCAAGCTCGGCAGCTGACGCCTTTCAGAAATTGACGTTGAGCTTGCTCCACAAGGTGCGACCCGGCTCGTTGATGCGCACCGGGTCGGCCGGATAGCCAAACGCGGCATTGCCACCGAGGTTCAGGTGCTCGGCATAGGTGCGATCGAGCAGGTTGTCGACGCCGGCAGTCAACTGCAGTGACTCGCTCCATCGATAGCCCCCATTCACGGCCAGCGTGCCGAAGCCATTGCTTGGGCCGAGATCGCGGCCGACGACGTTGCCTTCGTTGGGTGCCACGCGATTCTGGCGTGCCACCAGTCGCCAGAGGCCACCGAACGACCAGGCGCGGTTGTCGTAGTTGAGGCCAAAGCGGCCTTCAAGTGGTGGCATCTGCGGCAGGGCGCGCGAGTTGCTGGTGTTCTCACCCCACGCGTAGGCGAGTGAGGCATCCGCATTCCAATGCTCGGCAAAGCGCCACTGCGTGCCGAGCTCGCCGCCGCGCGTGCGCGCACGGATGTTCAGGGCCTGCGAACCCGAACCCATCATGCCGCCGCTGCCATAACGAAACAGGATGAAATCATCGACCTTGCCCGCATACAGCGAGACCCAGCCGCGCACGCGCTCGCCGTTGTACTGCGCGCCAACATCGAGCTGCGTGGTGCGCTCGGGTTTCACCGATGAAAACGCATTGATCGAGCCCATCGGGGCCGAGGATGCCGAGAACAGTTCCCAGAAATCAGGGAAGCGCTCGACATGGCCGAGTCCCGCATACACCGTGGTCGGCGAACCGGCCAGATCGCGCTCGTAGCGGACGAAGCCGGAATCCAGCGTATCGCGACGGCTGACGCCAGCGGTTGGATTCGGCATCGGCATCATGCCGCTGGTCAACAGACGCTTGTCCTTGGCTGTGGCTTGGTCAACGCGCGCGCCGGTGATCAGGCGATCATGCGCAGCCAGCTTCCAGGTCAACTCGGCAAACGCGCCAGCGCTGGAAAACCGAGCATCGGCAATCCAGGGCTTTGTCTTGTAGACATCGCGACCTGGCGCATTGCGTGCGCGATGCGTATTCGACTGCTGGTCAAGGCCGGTGATCAGGCTGAAGGAATCACCCCAGCGCCAGGTGGTGGCGAAACGTCCGCCGGTCGTGCGCCGATCCACGTTCGAGGCCATCGGCATCGGCATCGCGCCGTTGGGATCCGGATCGCGCAAGGAGTAGTTGTCCATGACATGGTCGGCGTAGTTGCTGAATACGCTGGCTTCGATGGCATCGAGCACGCGGCCCATGCGGACTTTCTCAAAACGCAGCACGCCACTCTGGCGCTTGAACTGCGATCCATCCATGCCCCGTCCGGCATAGCGGGCCTCACCGTCACCCGCGCCGATGGTCGCAACCAGTCGCGTGTCGGTATCCGGCGTCCAGCCGGCTTCGACATCGGCATTCCATTTCATCCATCGCGAAGGCACGCGATGACCATCTCCATCCTCGTAATCATCCTGGGCGGAGCGGTTCGCCGTCATGCGCACATAGCCCTCTGGCGCGCCGCCGGACGCATCGACGACCTGGTCATTGCGTCCCCAGGATCCGGCGAGCAGTCCGGCATAGCCGCGCCAGCCGGCTTGCTCGAAGCGCTCGGTATCGCGTTCGAAACGAACCGTGCCCGCCGATGAACCCGGCCCCCAGATGACCGTCTGCGGGCCCTTGATGACGATGAGCTTGTCGTAGGTTTCCGGCGACACATAGGACATCGGGTTGTCCATGCGCATCGGGCAGGCACCGAGCATCTCGCTGTCATTGGTCAGCAACTTGAGGCGCGAGCCGAACATGCCGCGCAATACCGGATCGCCATTGGTTCCACCGTTGCGGATCGCGCTGAACCCCGGAATCGTCTTCAGGTAGTCCGCGCCGTCACTGGCCGGAACCGGCTGGCGCGGTGTCTTCGGATCAATCTCGAAAGTCAGCGGTGAAGTCTGCGCGGCCGCAGTGACGACGACGGTGTCAAAGCGCGTGTCGACATCGGTATCCGGTGCCGGCGCGGGCAAGGTGGCGAATACAGGAGCACTGGCAAGAATGGAGGCCAGGCCAAGACAAAGGGCATTGCGCTTCAAGACGGGATCTCCCTGATTCAAAGCGCTCAATTGACCATGCGAAGCAGGGTTTCGGACGTGACCGACCGTCGCAGGGCTGCGTCTCGTGGGTTCCGATGGCCTTGGCAATCGCCTCGACGGGAGGTTGCTTGCCGGTGGCGATTCATCCTGACCCGGATCAAGGCCCTGCGTGATGATCGGCTGCGCGGAGTCTCTGTCCGCCCTGTTGCGCAATTGCGCAATCTCTCGCAGGTCCGTTACCCTGATCGGCCATGAGTCGCCGCTCCCGCCACCGCTTGCGTCAAACCCTGCGTGCCAGTCTGCTGCTGGTGATCGCCGTGTGCCTGGCCTGGCAGCCGGTGCTGACGGCACTGGGCGAGGTGCACGAGGCGACCGCCCACGCCGCTTCGGCAGTCACGCATGGGGATCATTCGACGCCACACGATGACCCGCCAAATGGCGATGCCGAGCAGAATGGTAGCGACGGCACCCTGCATGTCTTGCTGCACTATGCGCATTGCTGCGGATACACGGTCGCCTTGGCGGCCGTCGAATTCGTGCCGCCCGGCGTGGTGCTGGCCATGGCAAGCCCACGGCTGCCGATATCGCCACAGGTGGCCGCTTCAAACTTGACGAGCCCGTTCCGACCTCCGATCCGGGCCTGACGCTCGGCTGGCCCTGGCCGGCGAACCGTCCCTGAATCCATCGGAGTGTTCCCATGCGTTTACGACTCGCGGCGTTGGCCGTGGGCGTCGCGGCCTGTGCCGTGGCGTTGCCCATTGCTGCTGCCGAACCTGCGCTATCCAGCAATATCTTGACCCTGCACGACGCCTTTGCCCGCGTCGCCGATTCCCATCCTGATTTGCGCCTGTTCGGTCCGCGCAGCGAGGTGCTGGCCGCCGAGCGTGACCGCGCAGCGATGCGCCCGGCACTGGTGGCCGCTGCCACCGTCGAAAATGCCTTTGGAACTGGCGACGTCCGCGGTCTGAAAGGTGCCGAGTTGACCCTGACCTTGGCCGGCGTGCTGGAGCGTGGCGGCAAGCTCGACGCCCGCCGCACGCTGGCGCAAAGCCGGATCGACGCCTTGGCCATCGAACGCGAAACGCGGCGGCTGGACTTGCTGGCCGAGGTTGCCCGGCGCTATCTGGCTGTCGTGGCGGCGCAACGCCAGCGTGCGATCGCCGAGGAAGATATCGTCCAGCGTGAGCGCACCGTCGCTGGCGCCCGTCAGCGCTTGCAGGCCGGTGCTTCGCCCGAATCGGTGGTGCTCACCGCGCAGGTGGCGCTGGCCCGAGCCGAACTCGACCGCGCCCGCGCCAAACAACGGGCACAGGCAGCACGCCAGCATCTGGCTGCGCTGTGGGGTGTGCGCAATCCGGAGTTCGAAGTCGCCGCCGTGACTCCGACCGCATTGCCGGCCATTGCCGATCTCGATGCCTTGGGCGCATGGCTGGAACGCACGCCTGAGCTGGAACAGTTTGCTGGCGAGCAGCGTATTCGCGAGGCACGCCTGCAACTGGCGCGGACCCATGCGTCTGCGGACGTGAGTTGGCAAGTCGGGGCAAGGCGGTTGCAATTCACCGACGACACCGCCCTGGTCGGCAGCCTGTCGCTGCCGCTGGGGTCTTCGCGTAGTGCCCAGCCCGGGATCCGGGCAGCCGAGGCCGAACTGGTGTCACTCGAAATCGAGCGCGAGTCCAAGGGCCTGGCCCTGTATTCCACATTGACCGAAGCGCACGGACGTTACCTGGCCGCGCAGCTGGAGGTTGGCCGGCTGCAGGACGACATACTGCCCAAGTTGGCGAAGGCCGAGGCGGCTGCCGAAAGGGCCTACCGCGCCGGCGCCATCAGTTACCTGGAATGGGCGCAGTTGCAATCCGAGCGCACCAACGCCCGCAAGCAGCAACTTGATGTCGCGCTGGATGCCCAGCGCGCCCTGATTGAAATCCAGCGGCTCACCGGCCAGGCGTTCGTCGCCGGCCCGACCGTCCCCACTGCCCAAGGAATTTCTCCGTGAATCTCTGTCTCCCAAGCGCCGCATTGGCGCTGACCTTCCTGTTGACCGCCTGCGGCACCAGCTGCCCATCCACCGAGAGCGGGCACGCCGATGTCGAGGACGGCGCACACGCCGAATCCGATACGCCGCGCAAGGGCGACCACGGCGGCCGCCTGCTGGAACAGAATGGCTTCGCGGTCGAATTGGCCATCGCCGAGGACGGCACCCCGCCGAAGTACAAGGCATGGCTCTACCGCGATGGCAAGCCATTGCCGCCTTCAGCCGGCGCGGTCGAAGTGCGACTCAAGCGGCTCGGCAACGTCGCCGAGAACCACGCCTTGAAACCCCAGGCGGATGGCAGCCTGATGGCAGCCAGCATCGTCGGCGAGCCGCATTCCTTCGATGTCGAGGTCGTCGCCCAGATCAACGGCACGACTCTGGGCTGGGCCTATCCCAGCTACGAAGGGCGGACGCAGATCGCCGAAGCGGTGGCGCAGGACGCCGGCATCCGTGTCGCGCCCGCCGGGCCAGGCGTGATCGCCGACGAACACGAGGTCCAGGGACTGCTGACCCCGCTAGAAAGTCGCATTGCCAAGGTCGCGGCGCGCTTTCCTGGCCCGGTTCGAAAACTGAACGTCAATGTCGGCGACACGGTTCGTGCCGGCCAGGTGCTTGCCACCATCGAAAGCAATCTGAGTTTGACGACCTACGCCGTCACTGCGCCCATTGCCGGTGTGGTGCTGACGCGCAATGCGGCGGTGGGTTCGGTGGCCAGCGAAGGCGCGCCGCTGTTCGAGGTCACCGACCTGTCCTCGCTGTGGGTCGACTTGCACATCTTCGGTGCCGACGCCCAGCACATTCGTCCTGGCGTTCCTGTCACGGTCACGCGCATGAGCGACGGCGCGACGGCGCAGACCACGCTCGAACGCGTGCTGCCCGGTACCGCCACGGCCAGCCAAAGTACCGTGGCCCGCGCCACCATCGCCAATACCGACGGCCTGTGGCGGCCCGGTTCGGCGGTCAAGGCACGCATCACGGTGGAACAGCAACCGGCCCCACTGGTGGTGCCGCTCGCCGCGCTGCAGCGCTTTCGCGACTGGGACGTGGTGTTCATCCGCATTGACGACACCTACGAGATACGCCCGGTCGAGTTGGGCAAGCGCGATGCACGTCAGGTGGAAGTGCTGACAGGGTTGAGCGCCGGCGACCCGGTGGTGGTCGAGCAGAGTTATCTGGTGAAGGCGGACATTGAAAAGTCCGGCGCTTCCCACGACCACTGAGGACGCCGCCATGCTCGGGAAAATCATCCGCTTCTCCATAGGGCACCGCTGGCTGATGCTGGCACTCACCCTGGGACTCGTTGCCTTGGGCGTGTGGAGTTTCACCCACCTGCCGATCGATGCCACGCCGGACATTACCAACGTCCAGGTGCAGATCAACACGCAGCTCCCGGGCTACTCGCCGCTGGAGTCCGAGCAACGCGTGACCTTCCCGATCGAGACCGCGCTGGCCGGCCTGCCGCGCCTGGACTACACCCGCTCGATCTCGCGCTACGGGTTGTCGCAGGTCACGGTGGTCTTCCAGGACGGCACCGATTTGTACTTCGCCCGGCAGCAGGTGGCCGAGCGTATCCAGCAGGTGAAATCGCAGCTGCCGGCCAACCTGGAACCGGAAATGGGTCCGATTGCCACCGGCATGGGCGAGATCTTCATGTACACGGTCGATGCCAAGCCCGACGCCCGCAAGAAGGACGGCACGCCGTGGACGGCGACTGACCTGCGCACCCTGCAGGACTGGGTGGTGCGCCCGCAACTGCGCAATACGCCCGGCGTCACCGAGGTCAACACCATCGGCGGCTTCGCCCGGCAGATCCACATCACCCCGGATCCGGCCAAGCTGGTCGCGCTCGGTTTCACCCTGCACGACGTCGTCGCAGCCGTGACCGCCAACAACCAGAACGTCGGTGCCGGCTATATCGAACGCAACGGGCAACAGTTCCTGGTGCGGGCCCCTGGCCAGGTCGCCGACCTCGACGGGATCCGCGACATCGTGCTCGACCGTCGTGATGGCGTGCCGATCCGCGTGCGCGACGTGGCGGAAGTCGGCGAAGGCCCGGAGTTGCGCAATGGCGCGGCGACGCAGAACGGTCGCGAGGTCGTGCTCGGCACGGTGTTCATGCTCATTGGCGCCAACAGTCGCGAGGTCGCCCAGGCCGCCGCCGCCAAGCTCGCCCAGGCCAACGCGAGCTTGCCGCCGGGAGTGTCGGCCAACCCGGTCTATGACCGCACCGCGCTGGTTGATCGCACGATCAGGACCGTCGCCAAGAACCTTGTCGAAGGCGCGCTGCTGGTGATCGTGGTGCTGTTCCTGCTGCTCGGCAATATCCGCGCCGCGTTGATCACGGCCGCCGTAATCCCGCTGGCGATGCTGTTCACGATGTTCGGCATGGTGCGTGGCGGCGTGTCCGGCAATTTGATGAGCCTGGGCGCGCTCGACTTCGGCCTGATCGTCGACGGCGCAGTGATCATCATCGAGAACTGCCTGCGCCGATTCGGCGAGCTGCAACACCAGCTCGGCCGGGTGCTGAGCGATGAGGAGCGGTTGGATGCCACGGCTTCGGCCACCGATGAAGTGATCCGGCCGAGCCTGTTCGGCCTCGGCATCATCGCCGCGGTCTACTTGCCCATTTTCGCGCTCACCGGCGTCGAAGGAAAAATGTTCCACCCGATGGCGATCACGGTGGTGCTGGCGCTGACCGGGGCGATGCTGCTGTCGTTGACCTTTGTGCCCGCCGCCGTCGCCCTGTTCCTGCGCGGCAAGGTCGAGGAAAAGGACACCCGCCTGATGCAGTGGACGCGACGGGCCTATGCCCCCGCGTTGGCATGGGCGCTGCGCCGGCGCGCCTGGGTGATTGGAGGCGCGCTGGTCGGCGTGGCGCTGTGCGCGCTGTTGGCCACGCGCCTGGGTTCGGAGTTCATCCCGAGCCTGGACGAAGGCGACATCGCCATGCATGCGCTGCGCATTCCCGGCACCAGCCTGGATCAGGCAATCCGCATGCAGGCCACGCTGGAAGCGCGGATCAAGCAGTTTCCGGAAGTGCAGCGCGTATTCGGCAAGCTCGGTACCGCGGAAGTGGCGACCGACCCGATGCCGCCCTCGGTGGCCGATACCTTCCTGATGCTCAAGCCGCGCAAGCAGTGGCCTGATCCAGGCAAACCCAAGGCCCAACTGGTCGCCGAGATCGAGGCGGCGGTCAAGCAACTGCCAGGCAACAACTACGAGTTCACCCAGCCGATCCAGATGCGCATGAACGAGTTGATCTCCGGCGTGCGCGCCGACGTGGCGATCAAGCTCTACGGCGACGACCTGGAGCAACTGGTGGCGGTGGGCCGACGCATCGAGAACGTTGCCCAGGCCGTGCCCGGTGCGGCCGACGTCAAACTCGAACAGGCCACGGGGCTGCCGTTGCTGACGGTGACACCGGATCGGGAGGCGCTGGTGCGCTATGGCCTCAATCCCAGCGCCGTGCAGCACACCGTGGCGACTGCCGTGGGCGGCGAAGTCGCAGGCCAGTTGTTCGAGGGCGATCGCCGCTTCGACATCGTCGTCCGCCTGCCCGAGCACCTGCGCCAGGACCCGGCGGCGCTACAGGATCTGCCAATCCCGCTGGGCGGCAGCGAAAACGTCGACGAGTCCAGCCGCGCCGCCGCGTGGATGTCGGGCACGCCACAGACGGTACCGCTGCGCGAAGTCGCGAAGATCGAGACGACGCTGGGGCCGAACCAGATCAACCGCGAGAACGGCAAGCGCCGCGTCGTCGTCACCGCCAATGTCCGCGGGCGTGATCTGGGCGGTTTCGTGACGGACCTGCAGCAGCGCATCGGCCACGAGGTCGAGGTACCGACCGGCTACTGGATCGACTATGGCGGCACGTTCGAGCAGCTGATCTCGGCCAGCCAACGCTTGTCGGTGGTGGTGCCGGTGACCTTGGCGATCATCTTCGCGTTGTTGTTCTGGGCGTTCGGCTCGGCCAAGGATGCAGTCATCGTGTTCAGCGGCGTACCGCTGGCGCTGACGGGCGGTGTGATTGCGCTTGCGCTGCGGGGCATCCCGCTGTCGATCTCCGCCGGCGTCGGTTTCATCGCGCTGTCGGGCGTCGCGGTACTCAACGGCCTGGTGATGATCGCCTTCATCCGCAAGCTGCGCGAGCAAGGCGACCGACTCGATGACGCCATCGCCGACGGTGCGCTGGGTCGCCTGCGTCCGGTGCTGATGACCGCATTGGTGGCCTCGCTCGGCTTCGTGCCGATGGCCTTCAATGTCGGCGCGGGCTCGGAAGTGCAGCGGCCGCTGGCCACCGTGGTGATCGGTGGAATCGTGTCCTCGACACTGCTGACGCTGCTGGTGTTGCCGGCTTTGTACCGCTGGCTGCATCGCGATGCCGAGACCAGCCAGCAATCGATGCGAGGACATGGGTGACGTCATCCAGCTTTGGGCGGATCGAACCAGTGCTGTCGCGCACCCGATGCGATTCGCACCTTGCCGCGTGATCCTCAGCAGATCGGCTTGGGCCTTGCACTTCCGTACTGAATGTGGACCGCATCACGGTACTTCCACGGGCAGCGCGGCGGGTGGCGGCTTCCTGGCCAGCTGCCGCTGCTTGATCAGCGAATAGAGCGCCGGAATCACGACCAAGGTCAGTACCGTGGACGAAACCATGCCGCCCACCATCGGCGCGGCGATGCGGCGCATCACTTCCGAGCCGGTGCCGCTGCTCCACATGATCGGCAGCAGGCCGGCCATGATCGCCACCACGGTCATCATCTTCGGACGCACGCGTTCCACCGCGCCTTCGATGATCGCCTCGCGCAGGTCGCGATCGCCGAGGACGCCGCCCTCGGCCTGGCGTCGCGCCGCGCGTGCCTCCATTGCGTGGTCGAGGTAGATCAGCATGACCACGCCCGTCTCCGCGGCCACGCCGGCAAGGGCAATGAAGCCGACCGCCACCGCAACGCTCAAGTTGTAGTCGAGCAGCCACATCAACCAGACGCCTCCGACCAGTGCGAACGGCACCGAGAGCATGACGATCAGTGATTCGGTGACGCGCCGGAAGTTGAGATACAGCAGCACGAAGATGATCGCCAGGGTCACCGGAATGACCACCCGCATCTTTGCCGCGGCCCGCTGCATGTACTCGAACTGGCCGCTCCACGTGGCGTAGTAGCCCGGCGGGAAACTTACTTCCCGCACCACTGCTGCCTGCGCCTGCTCCACAAAGCGGCCAATGTCGCTCTCGCGCGTATCGACGTAGATGTAGGCGGCGAGCATGGCGTGTTCGGTACGGATGCTGGGTGCGCCCATGCGCACCTGCACACCAGCCACTTCACCCAGGGGAACCTGGGCACCGCTCGCAGTGGGAACCAGTACCTGGGTGGCGATCCGCTGGGGATCGTCGCGCAGCTCACGCGGATAGCGCACGATGACGCCGAAACGTTCACGACCGTCGAGCAGGGTGGTGATCCGCTCACCACCCAGCGCCATCGACACCACATCCTGCACCTCGCCGGACGTGAGGCCGTACTGGGCAAGTCGGTCAAGGTCCGGGTCGATGTCCAGATAGTAGCCGCCGGTCAGGCGCTCGGCGAAGGCGCTGGTGGTGCCAGGCACCTTGCGCACCGCAGCCTCGATCTCCAGCGCCACCTTCTCCAGCTCGGCGAGGTTGTTGCCGAAGACCTTGACGCCGACCGGTGTGCGGATGCCGGTGGCGAGCATGTCCGTGCGTGCCTTGATCGGCATGGTCCAGGAGTTGGCGACACCGGGGAACTTCAATGCCGCATCCATCTCGGCAATCAGCTTGTCGATGGTCATGCCCTCGCGCCACTGCTCCTCCGGCTTGAGGTTGATCACCGTCTCGAACATCTCCAGCGGTGCCGGGTCGGTCGCGGTCAGGGCGCGACCGGCCTTGCCGAACACCGACTCCACCTCGGGGAATCTCTTGATGATGCGGTCCTGCTGTTGCAGCAACTCGGCGGCCTTGGTCACCGACATGCCGGGCAGGGAGGCTGGCATGTACAACAGGGTGCCCTCGTTGAGCGTGGGCATGAACTCGCTGCCCAGCCGCGACGCCGGCCATGCACTGGCCAGCAGTATGGCCAGGGCGATCACAAGTGTCGGCCACTTGTGGCGCAGCACCAGGTCGATGAGCGGACGGTAGCCGGCGATCAGGAAGCGGTTCACCGGGTTCATCTGCTCGGGCACGATCCGTCCGCGCACGAACAACAGCATCAGCACGGGCACCAGGGTGATCGATAGCAGCGCCGCGCCGGCCATGGCAAAGGTCTTGGTGAAGGCCAGCGGATGGAACATGCGTCCCTCCTGTGCCTCCAGCGAGAACACCGGCAGGAACGAGACGGTGATGATCATCAGGCTGAAGAACAGCGCCGGCCCCACCTCGCGGCAGGCATCGATGATCAGTTGGGCGCGACTGCGCGAACCGTCATCACGCTCGATGTGCTTGTGCGCGTTCTCGATCATCACGATCGCCGCGTCCACCATTGCGCCAATCGCGATGGCGATGCCGCCCAGGCTCATGATGTTGGAGTTCATCCCCAGAACGCGCATGGCGATTGCGGCGACCAACACCCCGACCGGCAACATGACGATCGCCACCAGCGCGCTGCGGGCGTGGAACAGGAAGATCAGACACACCAGCGCCACGATGATGCTTTCCTCAAGCAGTGTGTTGCGCAGGGTCTTGATGGCGCGCTCGATCAGCTCCGAGCGATCGTAGACGGCCTCGAGGCTGACGCCTTCGGGCAGACCATGGCTGATTTCGGAAATCTTGCTCTTGAGTCCTTCGATGACGGCCAATGCATTCTCGCCATATCGGGCCACCGCGATGCCGGCGACCACGTCGCCCTCGCCATCCAGGTCGGCAATGCCGCGGCGCTCGTCAGGCACGAGTTCGACGCGAGCGACATCGCCGATGCGGACCGGGGCTCCGCCTTCGGCGCGCAGCACCAGGTTCTCGAGGTCAGCAGTGCCACGCAGGTAGCCGCGGCCACGCACCATGTACTCGGTTTCGGCCATTTCGATGACGCGCCCGCCAACGTCGCGGTTGCTTTCGGCGATGACCTGGGAAATCCGCGAGAGCGGGATGCCGAACTCGCGCAAGCGCAGCGGATCCACGGTGACCGAATACTGGCGGACGAAGCCACCGACGCTGGCGACTTCGGCCACGCCAGGCGCGGTCGTCAGCTGGAAGCGGACATACCAGTCCTGGATCGCGCGCAGCTCGTCGAGCGTATGCCGGGCACTCTTGATGACGTACTGGTACACCCAGCCCACGCCGGTCGCGTCAGGTCCTAGCGTGGGCGTTATCCCGGCGGGCAGGTCCCTGGATGCAACATTGAGGCTTTCCAGCACGCGCGAGCGCGCCCAGTAGATATCCGTTCCATCTTCGAAAATGACGTAGACGAAGGAGGCGCCGAAGAATGAAAACCCGCGCACCACGGTGGACTTGGGCACCGTCAGCAGTGCACTGGTCAGCGGGTAGGTAACCTGGTCCTCGACCACCTGCGGAGCCTGCCCCGGCACGTCGGTGAAAACGATCACCTGCACGTCCGACAAGTCCGGCTGCGCATCCAGCGGGGTATTCGCCACGGCGTATATGCCGCCCGCCACCACCGCGGTCGTCATCACCAGCACGAGGAAGATGTTGCGGACGGACCATTCGATGATTCGGCCGAGCATGTCAGTGCCCCCTGTGCGGATCTTCCGCCGGCACTTGCGGACCACCTTGACCGGTCGGCATCAGGTTTCGCGCGTGCGGATCGTCCATCGGCATCCGGTGACCGGCATGCGGGTCTTCGGCCGGGGTTGCGGAACCGGGACGCGGTTTCGCCGCCGGCATTCGATGACCGGCGTGCGGGTCCACTGCCGGCGCCTGGTCGGTGGCGGGGGGAGCCTGTGTCGGCATCCGATGGCCCGCATGCGGGTCCTCGGTCGACATCTGGTGACCGGCGTGGGGATCTTCCTCGGGCGTCACATGGCCTTCCTGCGTGGTCTCGGCCGCCGCTCCGAGTCCGTGCAGCGCCGCCTTGAGGTTGCTCTCGGCATCGATCAGGAAGTTCGCGGAAACCACCACCTCTTCGCCCTTCGTCAGTCCATCGAGGATCTCCACGCGATCCCCGGCACGGCGTCCAATGGTCACCTCGCGCGGGGCAAAGCGGCCGGGAGCGATCTGCACCAGCACGGTCTGGCTGCTCCCACCGAAGAGCACGGCCGAACTCGGGACGCTCAACACCGGCTGATTCGACGGCTGTTCCAGCAACACCGTGCCGAACAATCCGGGGCGCAGTTCGCCATCCGCATTGGCCAGGGCGATACGCACGTCGACGGTTCGCGACGCGGCGTCCACCACCGGTTGCACGAACTCGACGTCGCCGACGAAGCTACGGCCGGGCAGGGTTGCGCTCTCGAAGCGGGCGGGCTGGCCGACGACAATGTCCACCGCCTGCATCACCGGCACCTTGGCCATGATCCAGACCGTAGTCAGATCCGCCAGGCGCAGGATGGTTTCACCCGGCTGGAAGCGGGCGCCCTGCACGATCGACTTCTCGATGACCACGGCATTGGCAGGCGAGGTCAGGATCATGCGGTCCTTGCCGCCGCGGTCCGCCAGGAGCGCGTCACCGATCTCCCAGTTGCGCAGCCGAGTGCGTGCGGCATCGCGCAGGCGTTGCATCGATGCCGCACTGGTCGGATCGGACTTGGCAAGCCGGCGCGCCGCCTCATCGGCCAATTGGTACTCCTGGCGCGCTGCCGCGAGCTGCGGGCTGTACACCGACATCAAGGGTTGGCCGGTACGTACCTGCATGCCGGTCTGGTTGACATAAAGGTGCTCGACCCAGCCTTCGAAGCGCGGCGCGACTGCGTATTGCCGGGTTTCGTCGATTTCCACCGTGCCGCTGGCGCGCACGAGACTGGCCAACTGCGTGCTGCGCACTGCTTCGGTGCGCACGCCGAGGGTCTGCATCCGGCCCGGCGAAACCGTGACCGTACCGACATCACCTGCCGGCTCGCCACCGGCATGGACCGGGATGTAATCCATCCCCATCGAATCCTTCTTCGGCACCGGCGAGGTATCCGCCAGCCCCATCGGATTGCGGTAGTAGAGGATCTTCGGCTCACCGTTCGTCGCCGGGGTTTCCGCCACGGCAGGCGGGTCGTGCGGACGCATCGTCGAGCCGGCGATCCAGCCGAGCGCCAGTGCGCCGAGCAGGGCGATGATCAGGAACGAGGTTTTGTGCATGGTCATGGCAGGTTTCCTTCGATGGCGCGCACATCGGCAGCGCTCAGGAGTTCGTCGCGCAAGGTGTCCAGACGCGCCAGGTCGGCGCCTTGCCAGGCTTGCAGTGCGGCAAGCAAGGTT
>Ga0209170_1000094_pt1 | contig 47416 bp, 40 predicted proteins | sample KloWWTKNB14_bulk_FD_187178 | JGI IMG/M metagenome (GOLD analysis project Ga0209170, IMG submission 187178) | Active sludge microbial communities from Klosterneuburg, Austria, studying microevolution and ecology of nitrifiers - Klosterneuburg... | ecosystem: Engineered > WWTP > Aerobic digester >...
TTCATACCTTCAAACCTAAAGAAAATTGTTGTAATTTTTCGCAATTAAAAAAGCTGAGAAGAATTACCGGACGTACAAGAGTGCGACGCAACGAAAGTTGATAAGAATTTCTACAGCTGGGTAACAAAAAATCTATACTATGCCTGTACTTGCTCCTTTTAATTTGAAAAAATGGATCGCTGACAATAGAGACCTTTTAAAGCCTCCGGTTGGGAATAAATGCATTTATGTAGATGCACAGAACTTTATAGTGATGGTAGTTGGAGGACCGAATGCCCGCAAAGATTATCACTACAACGAAAGTGAAGAACTGTATTACCAGGTGGAAGGAAATATTGTATTAAAAATAATTGATGAGGGTGTCCCGAAAGATATTCCTATTAATGAAGGTGAACTATTTTTGCTGCCACCAAAAACACCACATTCACCACAACGAGGAGAAAATACAGTTGGACTTGTGATAGAAAAAGTAAGAGAGGATGAAGAAGAGGAGAAAGATGCTTTTCTTTGGTTTTGCGAAAACTGCGGCAATAAATTACACGAAGACAGTTTGTTTGTAAAAGATATTGTGAAGCAGTTGCCACCTGTGATGGATAAATTTTGGGGAAGTGAAGATTTACGGACTTGTAAAAAATGTGGCACTGTGATGCAAGCACCTGTTAAAAAATAGCAACTGTCATTATACACCAGATCAATTTATTTTCGGATATGCGTTTTTTATTTTTAAGTTTTTTATTTTTCTGTTGTTCATCTTTATTATTGGGTCAATCCATCAGCAAGAGACAAAGTGTTTACCTTGAATTGGGAGGAAATGGATTATTTACATCGGTGAATTATGATTATCAGCTAACAAAAAAACCGGGCTTGGGCATCAGAGCCGGAATTGGTTTTTATTCTACAAATCCTTTTGAATTGACAATTCCTGTTGGTATAAATTATTTATTCGAGTTACAAAAGGATAAATCATACATGGAACTTGGATTAGGTGCCACCTGGACAAAAGCAAATGTTTCGCTATACCTGGAACCTGATCTGGCAAAAAAAAGAACAAACTTTGGTAATTATATCCCTTCCATTGGATATAGAAAGCATACAAAGAAATCGCTTATGTGGCGGCTTAGTTTAACACCTGTTGTAAATCAAAATGGCTTTCAACCTTTTTTTGGTGGTTCTTTTGGTAAATTATTTTAACTAGTATAAATGAAGATCGATATACATACTCACATTATGCCGGAGAAGATGCCAAACTGGACGGAGAAGTTTGGCTATGGCGAATTTATACATCTGGAACATCGCAACTGCGAAGCCTGTATGATAAAAGGCGATAAACTTTTTCGTGTGGTGGAGGAAAACTGTTACAAGCCAGAATTGAGATTAAAAGAAATGGAAGACACTGGTGTAAATATGCAAGTGCTCTCCACCATTCCTGTTTTATTTAATTATTGGGCGAAGCCGACAGATGGTTTAGAAACATCAAGATTTCTGAATGATCATATCGCAGAAACCGTTTCAAAAGAAAAGGATCATTTTATAGGATTGGGAACAGTTCCTATGCAGGATGTTGATTTGGCGATAAAAGAAATGGGAAGATGCATGACGGACTTAAGAATGCCGGGATTGGAGATTGGCTCAAATATAAATGGCAAAAATCTTTCCGATGAATCATTCTTTCCTTTTTATGAAGCTGCTGAAAAATTAAACTGTTCGTTATTTATTCACCCTTGGGAAATGATGGGTGAAACACAAATGGAAAAATATTGGTTGCCCTGGTTAGTCGGCATGCCGGCGGAAACATCGAGAGCTATTTGCTCCATGATATTTGGCGGAGTATTTGAAAAATTTCCAAACCTTAAAGTTGCTTTTGCTCATGGCGGTGGTTCATTTCCTATTACAATTGGAAGAATAGAACATGGCTATAAAGTGCGGCCCGACCTTGTTGCCATTGATAATCCCATTAACCCAAGAAATTATTTAGGAAAATTCTGGGTAGATAGTTTGGTGCATGACCGAAAAGCGATGGAATTTCTTATCGACTTGATGGGAGAAGATTTTATTTGCCTTGGAAGTGATTATCCTTTTCCTCTCGGAGAACATAAACCCGGGAAGCTTATTCAAAAAATGGACCTCGGGAAAAAAGTAACCAATAAGCTGCTTTATAAAAACGCAGTGGAATGGTTAGGGTTAAAGAAAAAGAATCTTCCTGAATTCTACTGAGCTGCTATTCACTAAAAAGATTCGGATAATCTGTAATTATTCCATCGACTCCCATTTTCTTTAATTTTTCAATAGTAGGTTTATCATTCACCGTCCAAGGAATTATTTTCATATTTTTTGCATGACATTTTTGTATCAGTTTATCATCCACAAGTTTATAGGCAGGGCTATAAATTGTTGGAGTAAAGCCCAAGTCTTTTAACTGTCCTTCTAAGGTTCTTTTATCAAAATCTTCAATCAGCATCGCTGTTTTGATAGCAGGATATTTTTGATGCAGGTATATTAATGTTCTGAAATCAAATGATTGAATAATAACCTGCTCTTCGATTCCTTTTTCTTTTATAACCGCCATTAATAACTCTACGAATTCTTCGGGCTTTGGATGGAAAACACCATCAAATTCAGGATTCGTTTTTGTTTCAATATTATAAAAGGGGAATGGCCTTCTTCTTGTCATCATGTCCTTATTCACACTGTCGATTACCTCACTTAGCAAAGGTTTTGTCACTTTCATTTTTTGTTGCTGTGGAAATCTTGGATGCGGCTTCATCCCAACATCAAAAGCTTTCGTTTGCTCATAGGTCATCCAGTTTATATTATAAGTCCTCTCTTGCCTCGGGCCCATGTAACTACCATCGGGTAGTGTTGTAATTTCCTGACCAAACCATTGCTCATGCGATAAAATAACTTTCTTGTCTTTCGTTATCACCACATCCATTTCCAATGTGGTTACACCCATCCCCAATGCATATATCATTGCAGGCACGGTGTTCTCGGGCATTAATCCGCGGCAGCCACGGTGGCCTTGTTTATCAAAGCTCATGCCCCCATCCCCTAAAGGGGAGCCGGTTACAGTTTTGGTATTTTTACAACCCATTCCTATTATTAGTATAACAAAAAAAACATATTTACTCATGATTTAAAAACTTTAGATTTTCTGTTTTCCATTATTACTGCTATTTCCTCAGCATCACCACCTTGATCTTTTAATTTATCTACAATGTTATCGTAGCTTTTTTCATCCCTATCCTGACTTAATTTAAATACATGCTCCAAAGACGTTACTTCTATTTCAAAAGCAACAATTGCCTTCATAAGCCTGGCTGTGTTTTCAACCGGCAGATTATCATATATCGTTGGTGAACTACTGTTATTATTTTCATAGTGTAGCGTAAGCCGTTTCAGAATAGCAATTAGTTCCTCATCATTACCAAAGCGGATAATCCCTTTTGCATGAACACTCATAAAATTCCAGGTACTTGGCTGATAAGGATTATCATACCATGATCCACTAACATACGTATGCGGGCCAGTAAAAACAGTCAGTACATTTTGATTTTGTTCAAATGCTTTGTGATGGTCTGTATTTCTCATGATATGACCGGAAAGAAAAAATTTCCCGTCCTTCTCATCAATAAACATTGGTATTTGCGTAGCAACAGGTTCATTGTTTGCATTAACGCCACTTAAAAAAGCAAATGGATGGTCACGGACGAATTGTTTTACGATCACTTCATCCTCTTCATGATAATAAGGGAGCTTATACATAAAATTGGTTAATGTTAAAATTCATTCCTTCAGGAATTCTGGTATTGAAAAGAAAAAACAGATCTAAGTCTCCCCTTTAGGGGAACATGGGGTTACACCGTCTCAGCAATCTTCTCCGCACTAATATTTGCATTCCGCATCGAAATACTTCTCACTACATGTGCTGCAAATCCTTCAAATGCTTTTTTAGTAACCACATCATCGCTCATCATTACAGGTATTCCCTGATCGCCGCCTTCACGGATGCTTTGTACCAATGGAATTTGTCCAAGAAAAGGAATATCATATTCATCGGCCAGATGCTTGCCGCCATCTTTTCCAAAAATGTAATACTTATTATCGGGTAACTCAGCAGGAGTAAAATAACTCATGTTTTCTACCAGACCAATAATTGGAACATTCATCTGCGCCTGACCAAACATCGCAATTCCTTTTTTGGCATCTGCTAATGCTACATCCTGCGGTGTTGTTACAATTACTGCACCAGTTACCGGAACAGTTTGCATCAATGTTAAATGTATATCACCAGTTCCCGGTGGCATATCCACAACAAGGTAATCCAGTTCATCCCAAAATACATCTGTTACAAATTGTCTGATGGCACTGCTCGCCATTGGTCCTCTCCACACCACTGCATTTTTTTCATCAACTAACAAACCAATACTGATCAATTTCAAACCATACCGTTCCAGCGGTGCAATCTTTGCTTTCTCTTCTCCAACTTCTATCATCATCGGCCTCTCACCTCTTACGCCAAACATGATCGGCACACTTGGCCCATAAATATCAGCATCCATCAAACCAACTTTTGCGCCGCCTTGTGCTAATGCAAGAGCAAGATTCGCCGCTACTGTTGATTTACCAACACCGCCTTTTCCACTTACTACCGCAATTATATTTTTTACTTTTGGCAAAACTGTTCCCGGGTCAGTTCTTTTCGTTGTTGTGTTTGATGTAAAGTTCACTTTTACTACTGCGTCTTTATTCACCAGTAATTTTATTGCATTAATGCAAGCATTCTGCATCATCTCTTTCATCGGGCAAGCTGGCGTCGTCAATACAATTGTAAACGAAACATTATTACCATCAATCTCCAGATCCTGAATCATATTCAGCGTCACAAGGTCTTTTCCCAAGTCTGGTTCCTGCACATTACTCAACGCTTCCATTACTTTTTCCTTCGTCATATTCCAAGTATTTGTTAAAAGTCAATTTAAAGTGCAAAGTTAACCATTGTAAGGGGCAAATACTTTTACGAAATCAGCAACTTGTCTTTATTTTTGACCCAGTGAAAAAACATTTACTCTTTACAGGATTACTCTTTTTAATCCTTACACAAGCAGCCAGAGCCCAATTCGAAACTTCCAGAGATTCTGTGGTGCAATTATACGGTGTCGTAATGACGGCTGACAGCCTTGTAGGCATTCCTGCCGTGAGTGTAATTGTAAAAGGCCAGAACCGCGGAACCATTACCAACAACTCTGGAGTATTTTCAATCGTTGTTTTAAAAGGCGATCAGGTAGAGTTCTCACATGTTACCTATAAATCAAAAATGGTAACCATTCCCCGAAATATTGAAGGCAATCAATATAGCATGGTGCAATTGATGGTGATTGACACGGTTTATCTTCCTGCTACCATCATTAAACCACGGCCTACAGCGGAACAGTTCGCAAGAGATTTTGTAAACACTAAAGTTCCTGACGATGATATAGAAGTTGCCCGGCAAAATACCAGTGCTGCCAAGCGTCGCATATGGTTAAAAACAATCCCTGGCGATGGTGGCGAAGCTACCCGCATACAAATGAACAAAGTTGCCAACAAAGCCGTTTACCAAGGGCAAACTCCTCCAATGAATATTTTCAATCCTGCAGCTTGGGGCGAATTTATTCAAGCATGGAAGCGAGGGGATTTTAAGAATAAGTAACCCCTGTCCCCTAAAGGGGAACTTAGACTTATCATTTCCTTTTTCTTTCGAATTGATATGAAAGCAATTGAGAATTATTATTTAGTCATCACCTGTACTACTATCCTCGTCCCTTGCACAGTTTACCGTGAGGAACGAAGGGCACACTTGTACTGTATATCGCTATTCAGCTCCTGAATTATTAACTTCTTACATTTGTAAATGAATCATTCACTTTTACCAAAAGTGAAATTTGCACAACTCCCCTTTAGGGGAAAAAGAAAAATTACACTTTATGAATCTAAATGGGGGTTTTGTATCCGTAATCGGTGCCGGCACAATGGGCAATGGCATTGCACATGTATTTGCACAAGCAGGTTTCAAGGTTACAATTGTAGATGTATCGCTGGCGCAACTAGATAAAGCAGTTGCCAACATTGGCAAAAACTTTGACCGACAAGTAGCCAAAGGCTTAGTAACAGAAGAGCAGAAGGCAGCAGCACTTGCAAATATTAGCACTGAATCAAATATCATTGAAGGAGTAAAAGAAGCTGAATTAATAGTTGAAGCAGCAACTGAAAATATAGATTTGAAGTTGAAAATATTTGAGCAGCTCGATATGTATGCGCCAAAGGAATGCATACTGGCTACCAACACATCTTCCATTTCTATTACAAAAATTGCAGCCGCTACCAGCAGAGCAGGAAAAGTTATTGGCATGCACTTTATGAATCCAGTACCGGTTATGAAATTGGTGGAGATTATCAATGGCTATGCAACAACAAAAGAAGTAACCAAAACAATTATTGAATTAAGCAAACAACTCGGCAAAGTGCCATGTGCTGTAAATGATTACCCCGGTTTTATTGCCAACCGCATCCTGATGCCAATGATCAACGAAGCAATTTACAGTTTGTACGAAGGTGTGGCCGGTGTGGAAGAAATAGATACTGTTATGAAATTGGGCATGGCACACCCAATGGGGCCATTGCAACTCGCCGACTTTATCGGTCTTGATGTTTGTCTTTCTATTCTGCATGTATTGCATGATGGCTTTGGCAATCCTAAATATGCACCTTGTCCGCTTTTGGTAAATATGGTAACAGCCGGCAAACTTGGTGTAAAAAGCAGCGAAGGATTTTATACTTACACAGCAGGAAGTAAGGAGTTGGTAGTGAGTGAGAGGTTTAAATAGTAATACAGACTTTCAAAAAGTGTAATTTAACAATTCTCTTTTAAAGACTTCAATTCCAATTACTATTTTTATTTTATGAAATTTCTGTTTTTTACTCTTATATTTTTGACAAATAAATGTTGGTCACAAGATGTTATTTTAAATGATCAATTTAAGAAAGTCATCTCAGAAGTTAACAATGAGTTCAAATCTTTAAAAGGCAATTTTAAGAACGTTAGTGATAATGGAGATTCTGTTTTTCATTCACATGTTTTTTTAGAGGGAACCATCAATTCGGAGATTGAAAAGAATCACGACTCAAAATCTTGGAGTTTTATTTGCACAATAGATTCCGCAAATTTGAAAAGTTCAAAAAAAACAATTCAAGAATGGATGATGAAGCTGAAATCCTCATTAAGCAAAGAGTACAAAATAAATCATATAAATGAAAAATATGCTAATGGAGGAGGTGCTAAGGGATACAATTTTATTAACGGAAATATTAAAATAATAATTTTCTATTCAATCTTAACGGAATCGAAAGCCTTTTCAAAATCATATTTAATTATATCTACGAAAGATGGCAATAATTAAACTTATTCCACTCTAAAAAAAACAAGTGTATAATAACAACTCAATAATTAATCTTCTAGCCCAAACCGACATCTATCTTCTTGATCAAATCATGAAAGGAAGATACAATGCAACTAATAAAATATTAGATGCAGGTTGCGGCGAAGGAAGAAATATGCACTGGTTTTTACAAAATGGTTTTGAAATTTATGGAACAGATATAAATGAAGCAGCTATCGCACAATTAAAATCAGCCAATCCCGATTTACCAGCAGAAAGACTACAAGTTGCTGCTGTAGAAAAATTACCTTTCACAGATAATTATTTTGATCACATTATCTGTAGTGCCGTTTTGCATTTTGCAAACAACACAAAACATTTCAAAGCCATGCTTACAGAAATGGTAAGAGTAGTAAGAACTAATGGCTCTCTATTCATCCGGATGACATCCGATATTGGAATAGAAAATAAAGTAAAGTCAATCAGCGACGGCGTTTATATAATTCCAGATGGTTCTAAAAGGTTTCTCTTAACCAAAACTTTATTGACCGAATGTATGCAGGAAAATAATCTTTCTTTCTTAGAACCTTTTAAAACAGTAAATGTAGACGACCTGCGTTGCATGAGTACACTGGTTTTACAAAAGAATTAAAATCTAGGGTTTCTAGTCCTTTTACACAATTATACCCTCCAAAAATCTATGTTGTATGTGTTACAAATTTTTGTAATTTCACAATGCAAAAATTATAAAAATGGCACAAACAGTACCTAATGACAAAAATTTAAATAATCTTCAATTGGAGTTTCTAAAAAGCCTGAAATATATGGCTACCGAAGAACAATTAGCAGATATTAAATCCCTACTGCGTCATTATTTTGCCAGACAATTAGACGATGCAATAGATAAAGCTGAAAATGAAAAAAGTTATACTGCTACAATATATGATAGCTGGTTAAAAACCGATACCAGTATTATCAAATCACAAAGTGGTAAATGAAAATTGTTATTGATACCAACTGCCTGATAAGCTGTATTGGGAAAAAATCTCCTTATAGAAATGTGTTCGATGCTTTTCTTGAAAATAAGTTCAGTAATTGTGCAAGTAGTGAAATCCTACTTGAATATGAAGAACTTTTTAATCGTTTCTGGGGAAATAATGTAGCCAATAATTTATTAGGGCTATTTGAAACCAGTGACAACTTTGAACAGGTACTTGTACATTTCAACTGGCAACTAATCAGTAAAGACGATGATGATAACAAATTCATTGATACGTATATCGCTGTGGGTGCAGACTTGCTGATTTCTAACGACTCTTCTATTACATCCCTTAAAGCAAACGTCTTCCCCCCTTTTAATATTCTCACACTTCAGGAATTTAGCAATTTTCTAAATCCACAATAGTCGTCAAAAATTAAAGTGATATTTTTTCTAACTCCACCCCTCTCAAATCATTCAGTTTATTCTCTACTTCCGCCAACCAGTTTTGTGGCACACCAATATTCATAGAACAAAATAATTGCATCTCCTGTTTCTCCACAACACAATCAAATTGCTTCACCACCATCATCACTTCATTCATTTGTGTATAATCAAACTGTAAATGAAAATGATGCAGCACTGGTTTTTGCACAATGGCCGTTGTTTGCAAAGCAAAAGCTGCTGTTGTTTTATAAGCGGTTATCAATCCGGGAATACCTAATTGTGTTCCTCCAAAATAACGAACAACAATTACCAGTACATTCGTTACCTGTTTGCTGTCTATCTGTCCCAAAATTGGTTTTCCTGCCGAGCCAGAAGGTTCTCCATCATCACTTACTCTGTATGTATTGCCATCCAACCCCAAACGATAAGCAAAACAATGATGCGTAGCTTTTGGATGTTCTTTTTTAATTTCTGCAAGCCGTAATTTAAATTCACTTAAATCAGCAATAGGAAAAGCGTATGCAATAAACTTGCTGCCTCTTTCCTTGAATTCGGCAACAGATGGTTTTTCAATAGTATAGTAATGTGAGTCGGTAGTCATTATTCTGTGTTCGTTCTTGTATAAAATTCTATTCTGTCAGAAAGTATCTTCTCTTCCTTGGTTTTTATAGCAACAGTTAGATTCGGAGCTACCAATCCATTATTAATTACTAATTCTTCATTATTAATTATCCTCGCTTCATCCCATAATCCGCCATCAATAATGCTTTGTAATAGTTTATTGCCGCCTTCAACAATGAGTGACTGAATATTTAATTGATACAAAGTATTCAATATCTCTGAAACGATACTTTTCTCTTTATCAATCTTATGATAGATAAGATTCTCATTTTCTTCCTGTTTAATAGCATTAAAAACAATTGTCTTTACTTTTTTATCAAATAGTTTCAAATGTAAAGGCAGTCGTAAGTTCATGTCAAGCACTAATCGTATTGGTGAATTCCCTTCCCAAAGTCTGGTGGTTAATTCCGGATCATCCAGCAAAGCAGTATTTGTTCCAATTAAAATAGATGCTTCTTCACTTCTCCATTGATGAACAAGACGATTCGAGTATTCGTTGCTAATTAGGAGCCTTTCGACCTCCCCAAACCCCTCCGAAGGAGGGGCTTTAATACCCGACAGTGCAGAAGTCCCTTTAACATTCTTGTCCTTTAATCTTACAGACTCTAAAGTCCCTCCTGCGGAGGGATTTAGGGAGGCCATTTTCCCATCAGCCGTCTGTGCCCATTTCAAAATCACATAAGGTCTTTTCTTTTCATGAAAAGTAAAGAATCGTTTGTTCAATGCTTTGCATTCATTTTCCAATATTCCTGAAATCACTTCTACACCGGCTGCTTTCAGTTTCTCAATTCCCTTCCCGTTTACTTCTTGAAAAGGGTCTTTGCTACCAATTACAACTTTAGAAATTTTATGCTTAATGATTAGCTCGGCGCAAGGTGGTGTTTTTCCAAAATGTGCACAGGGTTCTAAAGAAACATATAATGTAGATTTTTTTATTATATCATTCTTCCGACCGCTTTCAGCGTTCAGGCGCATCATAGCATCATTAATACAATTTACTTCAGCATGTGCTTCGCTATATTTTTGATGCCACCCCTCACCTATGATTTTATTTTCAAAAACGAGGACAGCGCCTACCATTGGATTTGGTGCCACAAATCCGGCTCCCTTAATTGCCAGTTCAAGGCAACGCTGCATATATTTTTGATGGATTGTCAAGATGTATTGCTGATTGCTGCAAATATAACCGATTCCCTATGGTTGCATTCGTAATCCACTCCGTATGTTTGCCAATATGACCATGCAGGAAGCAACATATTATTTACTAAATAAGCTTACCACTATTTATGATAAAAGTGAAGCCAGCCAGATAACAGATTGGGTAATGGAAAAACTGACCGGATCGAAAAAGGCAGAGCGGATGGTATATAAAAATGAAACCATTACTTCCGAAGAAGAATTGTTGCTGCATCAATATTCAGAACGATTATTACAACATGAGCCTGTTCAATATGTTTTGAATGAATCCTGGTTTGGTAATATGAAATTTTATGTAGATAAAAATGTATTGATTCCCCGACCTGAAACTGAAGAACTGGTTGAATGGATTATCAATCATTATAATTCTCCAGTAGATGAATTAAAAATATTAGACATCGGCAGTGGTAGCGGCTGCATTCCCATTTCGTTGAAAAAAAGATTACCAAAAGCCGAAGTATGGAGTTGTGATGTTAGTAATGAAGCATTAACTGTTGCAAAAAAAAATGCTGAAGATTTAGAACAAGAAGTGAATTTATTTGAGCTTGATTATTTAGATCAGCATTCATGGAAGCAATTACCAAAGTTTGATATTATAGTAAGTAACCCACCTTATATACCTGAAAAAGATAAAGAAACAATGCACCCGAATGTGCTGCAATATGAACCGGCAACTGCACTTTTTGTTCCGGATAACGATGCTTTAGTTTTTTATAAAGCCATAGCCGAGTTCGGAAAGACACATCTTCAAAAAGATGGAAGTATTTTTATGGAAATTCATGAAAATCTCGGAAAAGAAGTAACTCAGCTTTTTCAAGAAGCTGGTTATTCAACAGAACTAAAAAAAGATATGCAAGAAAAAGACCGGATGATACTCCTACGCTTTTAGCTACGTAGTACTAGTAAAATCCGGTCTTGTATAATTATTTGTCACCCTCAGCTTTTGGAAGGGTTAATCTATTCTCGCTACAACTTTTGCCGTATCTTTTTTAGCAATCCGCATAATACGGAACACTTCTCCATAATAAGCGGTAGTATCTGCATTGATTACCACAGTAGGTGTATCTACAAATGCTTTATACTTTTTTATCTCCATCCTGAGTAAAGAATCAAACATTACTGATTCAATTTTTGTAGTGCCAATATAGTATTGTTGGTCTTTATCTATAGAAACCATGATATTCTGTTTTGCCTTCACATCTTTTGTTCCCTTGGGCAATCCCACTTTCACCACATTCGGATTAGCAAGTGTTGCAACGATAAGGAAGAACATCAATAGGATAAAAAGAATATCATTCAGTGAGTCTGTAAATACTTCCGCAGATTCTTCTCTATGTTTTTTTCTAAAGTTCATCAGTAATTTTTAATGATTAAAGTATCTGATGTTTCTTATCGTGTTGGCTCTTGCAAAATATCAATGAAATCAGATGAAGCTGCTTCCATTTTATTTGCCGTTTTATCAATCTGCGTATTCAGATAACTATAACCAAGATAAGCTAGTAAACCAATTACAAGACCAGTAATAGATGTAATCAACTTTGTATAGATACCACCAGCAATCGTTCCTACTTCAAATTCATTGGAGGTAGTTATATTAGAAAACATCTGCATCAAACCCATCAGTGTACCAACGAAACCAAAGATTGGTGCTGCTTTTGAAACTACAGAAAGCACACCCATGTTTTTTTCCATTTTATACATTTCCAGTGTGCCTACATTATCCATGCTTTTTTCAATGGCATCAATTGGCTTACCAATACGTTGAATCCCTTTGTCAATAATGCGGGCAACAGGATTGTTGGTATTCTTTGCAAAATTTCTTGCTGCGGTCACATTCCCACTCATAATATTATCACGGATAATATTCATAAAGTTGGGATCAATCTTAGAAGCATTTTTAATACCAATACTTCTTTCTGCAAATACATATACAGCTGCCAGTAGCATTAGACCTAATGGAATCATAATCCATCCTCCAGTCATTAACAATTCACCAAAACTTAAATATCCATCGCCGTTTCCATCGCCGGCTACTTTCTTTGTTACTTGTGCTACTGTGTCAATAATCTGTAATAGATCAATCATAATTATGGTTCTTTAGGTGTAAATGTAGGGCTTGCCCTTTAATTATCTTTTTTGTGTTTTCAACAGTTCTTAATAACGTTTCTTTGAACGAGAAAAATAGTGCCACGTTGTATTGGTTTATCAAGTTTTAGAGGACTTTAACAAGTAGGAGCAATAAAAAAGTTCGGAAAATTTATTGAAGAATGACTTCATCAATAAATTGTCCGAACCTCTGAAATGCTTTATCAGCAAGAGTTCTGTTACCCTTTTGTGCCTGCTTGTTTCACCATCAATGCCTGAATCTGCCGCATTGTTCCTTCCATACCATCAGGACTTCCATCAAGGAATATTACGTTGCCTTTACCATATTCTGCAAAATTCTTTATCGCCTCTGTCCACATGCTGAATAAAATTACATTGGTATCCAGATTGGCTTGCTTCATTTGTTCAGCAGCTTCCGACATACCGGCTGCAACTTCTTTGCGGAACAAAGCAACGCCTTGTCCACGAAGACGGGCTGCTTCTTTTTCTGCTTCTGCAGCAATCTTTGTTGCATTACCATCTGCTTCTGCAGATTTTGTTTTAGTAATTAACAATGCCTGTCCTTCATTTTCAGCAGCAGCTTTCAGATTGTTCGATGCTACCACTTTACTCATAGAATCAAGAATTACTTTATCAAAAGTGATATCATTGATTTGCAAATCTTGTAAGTGATAACCCCACTCTTCTAACGAAATGTCAACTTCTACTTTTACGTATTGAACAATTTCACGACGAAGGCCCAACACTTCTGCCTGTCTTTTGGTTGCTACAAAAGATCTGATATTACCCTCAATGGTTTTTATCAACGCCTGCATCAAATCTCTGTCTGCTATAAATTTAAATGCTACTTTTTTTATTGTTTCTTCATCGGCATTCTGAACAGAATATAGCAACATACTTTTAAAATATACATTCGCCTGGTCCAATGTTACTGCCTGAAATTCCAGTTCTACCGACCGGTTTTGTATAGAAACTCTTTTTGCAACAGTTTCTAGAATTGGGATCTTCATATTCAATCCGGGACGAACGATACGGCGGTATTTACCAAACATGGTAATAACACCGATATAACCCTGATTAATAGTGAAAAAAGATCCAAAGAAAATAATTAGTAAGACGAGTACCCACCAGTAGTCGGCAAACATTTGTGCATAATCCATAGTTTAAAATTTAAAATGCAATGTACGATTTAAACTGATTGCTTATTATAAACTATGCTTGGTAGATCAGTTTTTTTCTTCGCAAACCATCGCCAGATGCACCATCGTTTCCACTGCTTTGTTCATGTCCTGAACACTAATAAATTCCAGTTTGGAATGAATGGCTTGCTCGCCAGCAAATAAATTAGGGCAAGGCAATCCCATAAAAGATAAACGGCTGCCATCGGTTCCGCCACGAATGCTTTCCATTTTTAAAGTAAGTCCTGCCCTTTTGATTGCTTCTTTGGCATAATCAACCACATGAGGGTTTTTGTCCAAGACTTCCTTCATATTTCTATACTGCTCCGTTACTTTAAATTCGTATGTAGCTTTTGGGTGAGTACGAAGCCGCTCTTCTATTTGTGTTTGTAAATAATCTTCTTTCTTCTTTAAACCCGGTGTATCAAAATCACGGATGATAAATTCAATGGTACATTTTTCAGCAATACCTTCAATACGTACCGGATGTATAAAACCTCTTTTACCATCGGTGGTTTCTGGAGACAACCTGTCCTTTGGTAAGGCTTGTAAAATCTCTCCAGCAATCTTCATCGCATTTACCAATTTATCTTTTGCATAGCCAGGATGTGCAATCACACCATGAATGGTTACGACAACTCCATCAGCACTAAAAGTTTCATCTTCCAAAGATCCAGCCTCGCCGCCATCTAATGTATAACCGAAATCGGCACCCAACTTTTTCATATCAACATGGTTCACTCCTCTGCCCACTTCTTCATCTGGTGTGAACAATAATTTTATTTCGCCATGTTTTATATTTTTATTCTTCATTAAAAAATTCGCTAGGTCCATTATTTCTGCTACTCCTGCTTTATCATCTGAGCCTAACAAAGTTTTTCCAGACGCTGTAATAATATCATTACCAATCTGTGTAGCTAAATATGGATATTCAGACTTTCTCAAAACTTGTGTTGTGTCATCAGGTAATACAATATCATCTCCTTGATAATTTGTATGCACAATTGGCTTTACATCAGTGCCACTGCAATCTGGTGCCGTATCTACATGAGCACAAAAACAAACTACAGGAACTTTCTTTTCTGTTGTTGAAGGTATCGTAGCATATACATAACCCCACTCATCCAGATGAGCATCACTAACACCTATTTCTAATAACTCTTCTACCAAGACTTTGCTCAGGTCTTTTTGTTTTTCCGTGGAGGGAAACGTAGTTGATTGAGGATTACTTTGCGTATCAATCCGCACATATTTCAAAAACTGCTCTGCTGCTGTAAACTTATAATTTGAAAACATATTTCTGTTTTAGGGAACGTAATATACTTTAAAAGTTAGAATAGACAATGAAGAATTAGCAATTAGCAATGGACAATAGGCAAAAAAAATCAGCTTACACTATTAATTGCAAGCTGAACTTTTATATAAATATGCAATATGCGATATCTAACTTTTGCATCTTGCTTATTGCCGATTGAATTACGGCATAATAATTCTTGATACCGGAGCAACAATTTCAACCAGCTCAAGATCAAAAGTTAAATCTTTCCCGGCAAGATGATGATTAGCATCCAACATAACCGCTTCTTCCTTTATTTCAACAATTTTTACCTGAAACTGTTGCCCTTGTTGGTCACTCATCATTAATGGCATACCAATACCAAGTTCCAAATCTTCTGGAAATCTGTCCTTAGGCATTTCGATAATCATTTCAGGATTTATCGGTCCGTAAGCTTCTGCAAAAGGAATATTGATAGTTTTTTTCTCCCCAACACTCATTCCGGTTACTCCATCATCAAATCCTTTTATCACCATACCACTTCCCACTTCAAACTCCAACGGGTCTCTTCCTTCTGATGAATCAAAAGTTTCTCCATCATTTAATTTTCCATGATAATGTACTTTAATTTTATCACCACTCTTTACCTGCGCCATGTTATTATTTATATTAATTAGAAAATAAATTTAGGCTTGCAAGGTAACCAAATTCAGCTATGTAACCGTTTAAAAAGGTAACTTTATCTACGGAAATTTTTATTGCTTTACCTCCCGATAATGACCACTTCTTCCTACTTCCCAACAAATAAAACTAAATTGTAGTATTAAAATTCCTTATTTGAAAAAGAAACTACTTTTTCTAATTATTAATCTTCTTTCTTTAACTGTTTGCAGCCAGCAACGGATTGGTAAGTTTATTGCCTATAGTAGAGAAAACGGGTTAGGGCAGAATACTTTTTCTAAAGTATTTGAAAGCAGCGATGGTTATTTATGGGTAGGTAGTAACTCAGGACTTTTTCGTTTTGATGGAAAAAGATTTAAGCAAATCAGTTCACTTTATTACAACAGCAATTCTCCCAGCGATAATAGCATTGTTGATTTTGAGGAAGACAATTTGGGTAATTTATGGATAGCCGGTTTCCGATATGGAATTACAAAATATAATTTAAAGACAGGTCAATTTCGCCAATACAAACGCCTGTCGTCAGATAGTACAGAAACTTACGGAACACCTTGTATTTACAAAGATAACCAGGGAACGTTATGGATTGGCACTGCAGGCCGTGGCCTGGCAAAATACCTACCTCAAAAAGATACTTTTCAACTTTTTTATCCTGATCCACTAAAAGCTACCGACGGATCTAAACGGGCCGAGAATAATGTTACCGGAATTACAGAAGATAAAAATGATAAAAACATACTATGGCTTTCCTGTTTGGATGGCTTGTATAGTTTTAATAAAACCACTAACGTCTTTATATATCATCCTTTTATTTATCCCGGCGATAAAATAAAAAATGTAAACTATTTTTTGTGTATTGAACAATTGGGAAATTATCTGTATTTGGGCACTTGGTACGAAGGGCTGGTTATATTTGATAAAACAACTAAACAGTTCAAACGTATACCCTATACCAATCCGGGCAGAGATGATTATCATTATCCCATACTGGATCTACAATTGCTGGGAGATTCTATTATATATATGGCTTGCATAAACGATGGCTTACTGAGTTATCATATTAAAACGCAAACTATATCTGCCACATTAACACAGCCTGATGTAAAACAATTAAATACTGAAATAAGTATTCAAAAGTTATCACTAACACAGCATGCAGGTTTTTTTGCAGGTGGCAATGCTGGTATTTATCAATTACATCCCAACTATAATCGTTTTGTCAATCAAATAAATTACCCGGCAGACAAAATATTTGCTGCTGAAGACACTTACTTAACCGCCACCGTTTATGATGCAAACAGAAAAGGATACTGGGCAACTTTTTTTAACTACAATGGTTTAGTTTTTTATGATGCTGAATTTTCAAACCTACAATTATTTCCTGCGGCAAAAAATAAAGATTGCTGGTTTAAGGATGTAGCAATTGATGCCAATAATGCTGTATGGGCAATAGATAATAATGGCCAATTGTGTTCTATTGATATAAATAAAAAAAATACAGTACTTATAAACGGATTTTCTGGTGAAGCAGCACCGACTGCTGATAATAAATTATTTGAAATAGAAAGCGACAGCAAGGGCAATATATGGCTTGCTGGTAAAAAAGAAGTATATCATTATAATGTAGCCGATAGAAAATTATCAACCTATATTATTCCCATTCAACAATTTTTAAAATATTCAAAAAGCGGAATCAAATCTCTTGTATTAGTAACTGATAGTAAAAATAATGCCTGGGCTGCCACCAATGCCGGCTTGTTTAAATTTGATGTAACAACAAAAAAGGTAAATTATTTTTACGATTCAATAAATACCAAACAGCCCCTTGCATCTAACAATATAAAAAGTATTGCCATAGATAAACAAGATAATTTATGGCTAGGCTATTACAGTGAAGGCATACAGGTATTAAACACTAATAATCTTACCATAGCGAAAAGATTTACTACAGAAAATGGTTTACCTGCAATGGAAATAAACTACTTAGCCTGCGACCCTAAAAACAATATACTAGCATGCCTTAATAATGGGCTGGCTATTTATACTCCTTCCATAAACAACTGGCAAATAATTAACGGACGGGATGGATTAAAAAAAGATTATTTGGATGTACCTGTTTTTGCCAGCAGCAACGGGCAAATAATAATAGAACAGTTAAATAAAGGTTTGGTTTTTAATTTAGACTCCTTGTGGGGTAATAAAGACAGCACATTTACACATATTATCTCTTTAAAAATAAATGGTTCTGAGTACAAGGCTGCCACTTTACCTGATTACATTTCTACAATAGAATTAGCATCCAATACAAAAGATATTCATATTGAATTTGCAGCAACCAATTGGCAATTACCTTTTAGTACAAAATATTTTTATCGGGTAGATGGCATTCATAGAGCCGGCGATTGGATTGCTGCTCCTGAAGCTATCATAAATCTTACTGGATTATCTTCAGGCAATTATACCTTTCGCTTTTATGCCGTTACCGCTGATGGTGCAAAAACCAATGAAAGAACTTTGCAAATAGAAATTAAACCTCCTTATTATAAAACCTGGTGGTTTATCTTATTGTGCCTCCTAGTACTTAGCGGCATTCTTTACAGCATTTATAAATACCGTATTAACCAGTTAAAAAAAGTACAGTATATGCGTAACAGCATTAGCAGAGATTTACATGATGATGTTGGTGCCACGATGACAAGTATTTCTATATTAAGCGAAGTAGCATCTCAAAAAGTTCAACAAAAACAAACTGCAGCTGCAAATGAAATGATGAATCAGATTGGTGTTAGTTCCCGTTTATTACTCCAAAATCTGGATGACATAATCTGGAGCATTAATCCGAAAAACGATTCTGTTGAACGAATTGTATTACGTATGAAAGAATTGGCTGCAGAAACGATGGAGCTTAATAAAATTAATTATCAGCTCAATTTTGATCAGCAGTTTAACAACATCAGCATAACTATGCAAAATAGACGGCATTTATTCCTCATTTTTAAAGAGGCTTTAAATAATATGGTAAAATATGCCAGTTGTAAAAATGCTGTTTTATCAATGCAAATAAAAGGACATAACCTTATATTAGAAATAAAAGATGATGGGGTTGGTTTTGATACAAAAAATTTTATTGCCGGTAATGGATTGGCCAATATGCAGCAGCGAGCAACCGAAATGAAAGCAACGTTATTAGTACATTCAACCCCGGGAAAAGGAACTACCATTACTTTACACTGCCCGTTAAAATAATTAAGTCTGTATTGTTATAATAAAATAGTGCATTTTTTAATAAAAATTAAACCCCCCGAACAGGGGATTATCCTCAATAACTGTAAACCGAACTTTACACAATGATAACAATTGGTATTGTAGAAGACAATGATGTGTTACGCAGCAGTATGGAAATGCTGTTACAAAATAATGGCAACTACCAGGTTGTTTTTTCGCTGCATGATGCCCGTACAATACTGGAGCAAACAGAAATACATATGCCCCGCCTTATTTTAATGGATATAGATATGCCCGGTATTAATGGCATTGAAGCGGTGAAGATGGTAAAAAAAGATTTCCCTGCGGTTGACATAATTATGTTTACTGTTTTTGAGGATGATGAAAAAATATTCAGGAGTGTAATGGCTGGTGCAAGTGGGTACCTGCTTAAAAAAATAGCTCCCTCCCGTTTGTTGGAAGCCTTAAATGATTTTGTGCAGGGCGGAGCACCCATGACGGGAAGTATTGCCACAAGAGTTTTAGAGATGTTTCGCAAGCAAACTAAACAAACCAGTGCTGAATTCAATCTTTCTGTAAAGGAATTGGAAATATTAACCGCCCTAACCGAGGGTAAAAGTTATAAAACCATTGCGGCTGAACGTTTTTTAAGTACCGAAACAATAAAAAGCCATGTAAAAAACATCTACGTAAAATTACATGTACATTCCAAGTCTGAAGCGGTGGCTAAAGCCTTTAGAGAAAAAATAATTTAGTCCCTTCTTTACATTTTTATCTTCACATGCTTCTTCCTATTCTGACCAGTTAAAACATCTCCTATTCTTTTAAAAACCCCTAAACGGGGGGTTTTTAAAGTTAGCCTTAATTTTATTTTTGCCAGGTAAAATAATAATATGAAAAAGATATTCTTTTTAGCAGCAGTATTTACTGGTCATTCAATAGTAGCTCAGAATGTAGGAATAGGCACTACAACTCCAGAACAAAAGCTAGATGTAAACGGTGCTATTAAAATTGGAACTACTGCTACTAACCAACCTGGAACGATACGGTACAATGGAGGGAATTTTGAAGGAGGTACTGGCAGTAGCTGGAAAAGTTTTGAAGCCTTGCCATCGAAAGCAATTATTCTTGCACGCAGTTTAGATACTGCAGCTTTGCGGTTGGTTGGTTTTAATGTTTTTAAAGCATCTGATGTGCAAGATGTAATTGACGTAACAATACCCACGAATCTTCCCGGGCAATGGGTACAACAGAACAATACATTTACCGAGCCAAATGGAATTTATAATTTAGAAAATGTAGAGTATAACAATAAACTTATTTTTTATAATGTAGGTGATGGAATACTTTATCAATATGAAATCACAACAGAGTTGTGGAGTCAATTACCCGGCATTAGCCCTTTATCGCCTCGTGTACATTCTTCAATGACCTTAGTGGGAAATGAAATTTATATATTCGGAGGCTACATAGGCAATCCATTTACAGTTTATAGCGACGGGGCAAAATACAATCTGTTAACCAATACTTGGACTGCTGTTGCTAGTATGCCTGTTGGTTCATTTATACATGCATCTTGTGCTATTGGCAGCGACCTTTTCATTGTTGGAGGCGCAAGCAGCATTAGTAGTGGGATACAATTAGAAAAGAAACTCTATAAATATAACACCATTGCTAATACATGGTCGGCTGATTTAGTAAACAGTAACACACCTTTTGCAATTCAGGGTAATGCACTTGTTAAGAATAATAAAATTCTTTTAGTTGGAGCGGCAGTTATAGAATACGATCCTGCTTTAAATTCATATACCAACAAAGCTGAGGTTATTAATACCACTTTCTTTACAAATTCAACTCTAGTGGGCGATGATATATATGTTTATGGTGGTATACGAGATACACTTTTTAGCCCTCCTCCTCCACTACCGGCAGCTAATATTAGGCTACATTATAAAGTGAACCTGGTAAATGGACAATCGACTAGTTTGAATAACATTTGTAATGAAGAAATTAGCTCTGGTTATTTCACTTACCGATATGTAAGTAGTGTAAATAAATTTTATTTGAAAGAGGGATTAGGATATGCGTTTACTATATTTAATCCAACTGGTTCTTTTCCGTGTAACATCGTTGGTTCGTATAATTCTCTTTTATATTACTTGCAGAAACAATAATCGTAGTGTTGAATGCATACAAAATCTACTAAAACAAAACATTTATGAAAAATTTGAAAAGGCCTACGACAAAGACTCATATAAAAAAGCAGAATTTATATATTTTGAAATGATGAAAGAAAAATAAAAAGAACTGATTAAAGTAATCCTAATTACAAAAAAAAAATTAACCATGTTACGTTACTTAATAACACTAGTGTTGGCAATAGCCGGTTTTATTGCACAAACACAAGAAGTGCTTTATTTAAGTAATGGTTCAAATATAACCATCACTCCTGGGGCCATACTTACAGTTCAAGGCGGCTTACAGATGGCTAATGGAAGTTCTATTTCAAATGATGGCAATCTGTATATAAATAATAACAGTATATCAAACCAAAGTAACTGGACAGATAATAACGTTACCGGAGTTTTTTCAGCCCTGAGTACTGGGATGGTATACTTTCAAAGTGCCAACGGACATACTATTACGGGTAATACTATTTTCCCTTCCTTAACCTTAGATGCAGTTAACGGAGGAGCTACTATCAACAATAGTATTTCAATTGCAAATAATCTTATACTTAAAAATGGCAAATTCAATACGGGTAGTTTTCAGTTGATTGCACTAAATAATGCTGCCAACGCAGTACAAGCAGATGTTGCCAATACCAATTATGCCATAAGTTGGGTAAATGGAAATTTGCGTCGTAGTATAACATCCAATACTGGCACATATGATTTTCCGGTGGGCAATGCAACACAGTCCAATTTATTGCAGTTTGTTAATGCAAACATTACTGGTTCTTCATTTCTTACTGCATCTTTTGGCACTAAGCCAGGTAATGATGTAGGTCTGCTTGTAAGTGAAATGGGGACTTCATATACTTCTGTTAATACAGGTGGGGTATGGTATTTAACGGCTGATATGCAGCCAGCAGGTGGCACATATGCTCTAAAGCTATATTTCAACAACTTTATCGGTCTTACTGATAATGCTTTTGGCATTCTAAAAAGATCTGATGCTAGCAGTAATGCCGCAGATTGGCAGGTACCAGTTATGAGTGTATTACCTGCTGCCGGTACAGCCGGTCGTATTGTAAGTGCAGGTTATACCAGACGAAATAATATTGGTTCGTTTAGCCAGTTTGGTATCGGAATGACATCATTCCCATTGCCCGTTAAATTGGTTGAATTTAATGCAAGAAGAATAGACGAGAAAACTGTATTGTTGAACTGGGAAACCGCTCAAGAATATAATAATAAAGGCTTTGAGATTGAACGAAGATTGAGTAATGAAAGTTTATTTTCACAAATAGGTTTTGTTCCCAGCAGGGCTTTTGGTGGCAACAGTACAACAACGTTAGATTACAGTTACAATGATTTTAATAATTTTGTAGGTGACAGTTATTATCGGCTTAAACAGGTTGATCTGGATAACAGGTTTGAGTATAGTAAAATAGTAAAAGTGAATTTGGCTAAGAGTAACCAACTGCAACTATATCCAAACCCTGCTGCTACTTATACATTGTTAGTGTTTACCAAGCCCTCTAAAAAAGTGATAGCAACTATTTTATCTTCAACGGGGCAATTAATAAAAACGATTGTAATAGCCGATGGTCAAAATCAGCAAAACATCAATGTAGAATTTTTACCAAGAGGTGAATACACAATTAGAGTTACAAGTAATGAAATAAATGAAACACTTAAATTTTTAAAGCAATAGTAAAAGAAGAGTTACCAGTCTTTTGAAAATTAGCAGCCCTTACTTATAACAACATTCTTCATTACAATATAAAAAAAGCTAATTAGCTTACTGCTATTTTTAATATACTGCAGACCGATTTTGAAGTCTAAGCCTCTTAGATTGAGAATAATATCACAGTAACTTGGTAAACATTGCCCTTTTATCAACAGAGCAAAACTGTATAATCAAATTTTACTAATAAATCTTAACAGTCTGAATACGCTATTGTAAATCTACTATTGACTCATCATTAATGGCATGGTATTTTCCATATCTCTTTAAAGTCTGTCTTTTGGCATTTTACATATCATTTTAGTGTTTATTTGCCTATAAGTTTAGGTAAATCAATATGATGGTAACTTTCACAATACACCATCCCGCAAAGTCCATCCTCAAATAATTTCATCATCTCGCCTCAAACACTAAAGGATTATTAATTAACAAATATGCTTGCAAGGCAACCAAATTCAGCCATGCAACCGTTTAAACATCTAACTTTATCTACTGTTAGAATTTCATTAATTTACTTCCTGATAAATCACTCAAATGAAACTATTTACATTAATAATCCCATTTTTTCTGATTGCACAAAGTTGCACATCGCAAAATTCCACAATCAAAATTCATCAAAAAGGAATTACTAAAATTCTTGCAGGTGCTGACAGAACTCATATTTACCTGCCATTATTAAAAGGAAAGTCAGTCGGCATATTTGCAAATCAGACTTCAATGGTTGGCAATACGCATCTTGTAGACACATTGATGAAACTGGGTGTTGATATTAAAGTAATCTTTGGGCCAGAACATGGTTTTAGAGGAACGGCTGATGCTGGCGAAAAAGTGGGTAATTATAAAGATGAAAAAACAGGAATCCCTGTGGTATCATTATATGGAAGCAAAAAAGCACCTTCGGCTGAAAATCTTAAAAATGTTGATATTTTGATTTTTGACTTACAGGATGTAGGTGTAAGATTTTATACTTACATAGTATCATTACAACATTTTATGGAAGCAGCTTTCGAAATGAAAATACCATTGCTATTACTTGACCGCCCAAACCCAAATGGTTTTTATGTGGATGGCCCTGTACTTGACATGAAATATAAATCCGGTGTAGGTGCACAACCTATTCCCATTGTTTATGGAATGACAATCGGCGAGTATGCACAAATGCTGACTGGAGAAGAATGGTTATCAGACAATGCCAATGCATATGCCAGGTATTTCAAACAAGTAACACAACATCATGTTGATACACCTTTTCATTTTTTAATAATTAAAAATGGTAATTATGATCATAAAAGTAAATATGTGTTGCCTGTAAAACCATCTCCCAATCTTCCTAATATTCAATCGATTTATCTATACCCCTCCACCTGTTTTTTTGAAGGAACTGTTTTGAGTGAAGGCAGGGGAACTAACAAACAGTTTCAGGTATTTGGCCATCCATCATATCCAAAGAGTATGTATTCATTTACTCCTAACCCGAATGAAGGTGCAAAAAGCTCAAAACTATTCGGACAGGTTTGTTATGGATGGGATCTTAGTGGAACTACGGAAGAAGTGTTAGCGAAGGTTGATAATAAAGTACAATTAAAATGGCTGATAGAAGCTTATAAATTATTTCCAGATAAAGAGAATTTCTTTCTACTTCCTAAATCAGGGAAAATGGATCAATCCTTTTTTAATAAACTGGCTGGTAATAACGATTTATGGCAACAAGTAAAAGCCGGAAAATCGGAAAAAGAAATTCGGGCAAGTTGGGAGCCTAAACTGAGTGAGTTTAAAAAAATTAGGAAGAAGTACCTACTTTATCAAGATTTTGAATAATCAGATAAGTTGATGTTGGGCCGCTAATCTTATAAGGGAAGCTGTGTTTTTTGCATCAAATTTTACTAGTAGATTTTTTCTATGTGTATCAACTGTAGATGGGCTGATAAATAACTTCTGTGCGACTTCATTGTTTGTCATTCCTTCTGCAATGAGTTCCAGTACTTCTTTTTCCCGCCGTGTAATAACGGGAGCATCATTATTATCTTTACTTCGAAGTGATAAAGCAGCCTCGTTACTTAAAAAGTTTTTTCCGCTTGCCACAATTTCTATCGCTTCCATTAATTCTGCCTGAGTGGCATTCTTCAGTACATAACCAGATGCTCCATTATCGATCATCTTCTGTATAAAACTTTGCTGATTAAATGTACTGAGTCCGATTATGAAAACAGAAGGATATCTTTCTTTCACTTCTTTACAAAGATCAATTCCGCTTTTATCCGGTAAATTAATATCCATCAAAATTACATCAGGCTGTTGTTGCTGTAAAAAAGCAAGACAAGAACTGGCATTGGTAGCATGACCAGCCCAATCAATCCCTTTCTCATTTTGAAGTAATGAACGAATACCCTCAATTACCATATAGTGGTCATCAACAATAAAAACTTTTATAGCCATTATACATTTAATTCAATATGAACAGATGTTCCTTTGCCCGGTGCTGATTGCACATCCAATTTACCTTTTAAATATTCAACTCTGCTCTGAATATTACTCCAACCTATACCTTTTGTTCCTTCTAAAACTAACGTATTAAAACCTTTCCCATCATCTTCTACAGTGATACTAATTGCATTGTCTGTCTTGCTTACTTGCACTATGGCTGATTTCGCTGCTGCATGCTTCATCGTATTATTTACAAGCTCTTGTACAATTCTATAAATAGTTATAGATGTTGTTTGTTCAACCTCTATATTTTCTAAACCTATTGACTGATAATTTATGTGTAATGTTCCAGACTGATTAATATCATTACAAAAATCTTTCAACGCTGTATCTAATCCGAATTTAACCAGTGCTTCAGGCATCATATTATGTGCCACACGGCGCATTTCTCTAATAGAACTGTCCAGCATATCCATACTGCGTTCAAACGCCTGATGATTTTCAGGTGTCATTACTAAATTTCCTTTCATAGCATTTAATGAATATTTAATACCTGATAGCATTCCTCCTAAACCATCATGCAGATCTCTTGCTAGACGGGTTCGTTCTTTCTCCTCTCCTTTCAATACATCTTCGGTAGCTGTTAGTTGTTTCTCAGTTTCTAATTCTGCAATTCGTCGTTGCTGTAGTTCTTGCTTGTTTTTATAATTTCGAATAAGGAGTGAAGAAATAATCAGTAATGTGACTGCACCACCAATGAGAATATAATTAAGTATACTTTTTTGCCGGATGATTGTTTGCTGTAGTTTTAACTGTGTATCTTTCTTTTCGGTTTGATACCGAGCTTCTCGTTCAGAAAACTCTGTTGCTTTTTCACTAATTAAAAGACTGTCATTCAGTGCATGGAATTTTTCATAATATACATACGCTTCTTTGTATTTCCCTTCAGCAAATTTTAGCTCCCGCATTACATCAAAGTAACTACGCTGCTCTGTAGGGTCATCTGTATTGAGGTAGTAATCCTTTGCCGCTTCCATATACTTATCGGCAGCCGGATACTGATTCTCTGCTATTGCGATTCTGCCTAACTGCCAGTTTGCGTTGGCAATATCACTTGGCGATTTTATAGTACTGGCCACCTGCAGACTTTTCTGGGCAAATAGTTTAGATGAGTCTATTTTTTTTAAACTAAAATATTCCTGTGCTATACTCTGGTAGGCTCCTTGTAAAAAAGTTTTTAAATCAACTCCATTTTCCATTTGTGATAAAAACTGAAGTCGGATGCGAAGTGCCTTTTCCGTTTGCCCATTTTCGGAATAGTTGTCGGCTTTAATTTGCATGTAACGAGCCAGTGTACTTACCGCAGCAGCACTTGTATACTTTTTAGCAATAGCAATAGACTTATCTATGTATTCATCTGCCTTATTGAGATTTTTCAACGTATTAAATACAGTGCTTATGTTACTGTATAAATCAGATTTACGCAAATCCAATTGACGCTCCGTAATGGTTTTATCCTTTAAAGTTTTGGGGTTCTCAAAAATTTCTGCCGCCCTTATATAAAAATGTATGCAGCTATCATATTCCCCTTTCCAATATTTAATATTTCCAATATTCAAATTTGCACCAGCAATCAGGTATTGATTGTTATTGCTGTTGGCCGACTTAAGAGAAAGTCTATAATATTCCAGTGCTTTATCTGTATTATTAAAAAAGCTATACCAGATACCCATCATTCTGTAGGAACTTGTAATAGCATTTAATTCTTTTATAGTAAGACTCTTGGTTAATGCTTCTTCCAACAATTGCTTCGACAATAAACTATCATGCTCCATTAAATCATGCCCCATATTTCTCAATTGGGACACTTGGGCAGTATCCAACGGCATTTTATGAATAATCTCCAGCTGACGATGTATGCTATCGCTGTCAAAAGATTGTGCTTGGGCAAAAAAGGTTATACAATATAAAAAGGAGCATATGACAACCTGCTTACTATTCATTATACAAACATATTAGTCGCTTTAATAATTCCTTATCCCCTTTTTCCATGATTTATTTAAAGCTACAAAATATCCTGTTTTAAAGGGATATAAAAAATTACAGATTGGCAATAGGTTTGTCTTCACAAAAACAAAATGTATGCGCACATTCTTTTTTATTCCCGCAGTATTATTCTTTTTAAATGCAGATGCACAATGGAACGCAAACCCGTCCATCAATAATGCAGTATGCAATTTTTCGGGTAACCAAATAAATGTACAACTGGTGGCCGACGGAACCGGTGGTACTATTGCTGTGTGGGAAGATAACAGGAATGGTTCTACCGATATTTATGCACAACGCCTAAGCGCAACAGGCAATTTGCTATGGGCTGTTGAGGGCATACCAATATGCACAGCTACTTTTAACCAACTCAATCCAAAAATTGTAACCGATGGAGCAAGCGGCGCAGTAATTTCGTGGATAGATGACCGGAACGGTGCCGGCGCAGGCAGCTATGACATTTATGCACAACGTATCAATGCCAGTGGAATAGTGCAATGGGTAACAGATGGCTTGCCTGTTTGTACTGCAACAGGTACTCAAAACAACCAGCAAATGCTGGCGGACAACTCTGGCGCAATGATTGTTTGGAGTGATGGAAGAGGAGGTAGTGCGAATGCTGACATCTACGCACAACGCCTTGATCAAGTAGGAACACCATTATGGACGATAGATGGTACAACGGTTTGTACTGCTTCTTCTTTACAAAATATGCCACAAATAATAAGTGATGGTGGGGCCGGCAGTGCCATTATAGCCTGGGAAGACTGGAGAAATTTTAGCCAGTCGGATATTTATGCACAGCGTATCTCCAATGGATTTACCGACTGGACATTTAATGGTGTGTTGATCTGTTCTGAGTCCAATTTAGCCCATCAGTATAATACAAGAATGGTTGCCGATGGCGCTGGTGGCGCAATTATGTGCTGGGAGGATAAAAGAAATTCCGGATCGAATACTGATTTATATGCACAGCGTATAAACAATTCCGGTACAACACAGTGGACAAGCAACGGCATCTCTATCTGCAATGTAAACGGTATACAATTTTCGCATCAGTTAATTGCTGATGCTTCCGGGGGTGCCATTATTGTATGGGAAGACAGAAGAACAAACAGGGATATTTATTCGCAAAAAATTAATGCAACTGGTGTTATACAATGGGCCCTCAACGGTATTCCGGTTTGTAACAACTTTGACACACAGGAAGATCCGCAACTTGTTGCCACGATATCCGGCGGAGCAATATTTATATGGACAGATTCGAGAAACAGTTTTCAGCAGGATATTTATGCACAAAGCTTTAATGCTGCGGGTGTTGTACAATGGCCAAATAACGGTGTGCCTATTGCCAATGAAGGGCATGCACAATTTTCAGCAAAATTAATTAGTTACGGTACAGATGAGGCCATCATAGCATGGACAGATTTAAGAACTACACTTGATTATGATATTTATTCATCGAGGTTATTTGCAAACGGAACATTACCACTTAGTTTACTGGCATTTGAAGCAACAGTAAATAACAATAACGTAACGCTTTTATGGAAAACGGGAAATGAAATTAATACCGATTATTTTGATGTAGAGTTTTCTTCTAATGGGGTAAGTTTTGAAAAACTGGGAACTGTAAAAACAAATAATTTGCCGGGCAAAAACCAGTACCATTTTTTACATCCCAATCCAACAGATAACATTTTATACTACCGTTTAAAACAAGTTGACCATGATGGGAAATATAAATATTCAAACATCATTACCCTGCATAACAGGCATAATCAGTTACAAACTATTATAGCCCCCAACCCTGTAAAAGACATACTACATATAACAGAACCAGCTGCAGTTTATGTTGGTAGTATTGAAATATTTAATTCTGCCGGTACATTGGTAATGCATAAAAATTTCAACATTAATCTTAAGGTATATAGTTTACCAGCAACTTTATTTTCAGCCGGCACTTATGTAATAAGAATAAATTATAAAGATAAAAGCAGATCTTTCAAATTTATAAAAGAATAAAGTGCCTGGCTCTAATCAAAATTAAAAAAGCTGCATCAGTAATACGGAACAACATTTTTTATTAAAAATCCTGTTTTAAGGGATAACTCATATTACACTACACAGTTATTTTAAATACATAAAACAAAAAATATGAAAGTAATATTCTTTTTGCTTACCAGTCTTTCAGCAATACAATCACTATCCGCACAACCGCAACCACAACAACCACCGATACTCCCTAAGCATGAAATAGCCAAGCCAACAGCCCAGGTAAAAACATTTCCTCCTTTATCACAATACATATATACAGGAAACTGGAAAGGAGATATTAGCTGGGCCACTGCTGATGCAGGTTTTTCTATTGGAATAAAAGACATAACCTTTTCATTATTGGGGGAGGTAAACTGGCTGCTAGCGATACAGGAAATAGTAGTTCCTCAACCTGGAACCTTTAATGTAAACGCCAATGATATTAGTTTCTCATTTAAATACAGCCCTTATAAATATTCTTTTAAAGGAGTTTATAACAAGAACCTTGGAAAGATTAATGGCACTTTTACACAAACAAGAATGAAAATGTTGAATGCCCCGGCAGGCTATACTCCCGGAACAATTTCGGGAACATTTATATTGTCAAAAAAATAACAAGAAATTTATTTCTCCAATATACTTCCATATTACTTCATCTGCATTTGTTAAACGTACATATAGTCATTACACAAAATTGTAAATCTCTTACATTAAACAAATCCTTTACTTTGTTTAATGCTAGAGATGAGACAGATTCTCCAACTGGCAAAATGAATTCCATTTAAATGGGGAAAACGAAGTCTTATATTAATAAATCGAAAGAAAATATAAAAAAAGTACTTGCGAATTTTACAGGAGCCAAATTATTTTATTGCACCAATTTTTATTACCACAAGTAAAATATATTCCACTTTACTATATTGCCTGTATTGTAATAATTTACACTGTACACCAACTACTACACATATTTGTGAACAGATTTTCGACTAAAATCCTGTTTTTAGGGGATACTATTCATGAGAAAAAGATCTGATTTTTATAGGATTAAAATAAATGTATATGAGACAATATTTTCTCCTCACTATTATCCTTATTTCCTCAACAACTTCAATTGCACAGCCAACTAAAAAGCCTGCTCAGCAAAAACCAGCTGCTTCGCAACCAGACATGAATAAAATGCTGGAAGAAGCCATGAAAGCTGAAGGTATGAGTAAAGAAGAACAAGCAGAAATGAAGAAAATGATGGGTGATGTGATGCCTGACCTGATGCAAAAAAATAGCACCATGGCTTACTATCCGGAATTTACGGACAACCACCAATTAGTACCAAAAAGAGAAATCGTAAAAATCAATAGCGTTCCGAAAAAAAAACTATCGCAAATTGATATTAGCGGTTATGCTACTAATCTATATAATAAACTGGTGACAAAGGGAAATGCTGCTGAAATGGCCATAGCAAAAAAAATTATAGCCCAGTCGCCAAAAGCAAATGAAATAAGTGGTGCAGCAATGCTTGCCATGCTGCAAGGTCATCCACAAGCTGCGATGGCACTAAGTATGAAAGCAGTTCAATTAGACCCTGCTAATCCTAACTATCAAAACAACATGGCATCATTACTAACTCAATACGGTTATCCGGAGCAAGCTGTACCTGTACTTCAAAAATTACGGAGCAATTTTCCTAATAACAGTACAGTCCTGAATAATCTTGCGCATGCATGGCTTGGACTTGGTGAAATTGACAGCGCAAAAGTAATTATAAAAAAAGCAGGGGGCCTTAATCCCAACCACCCAGAGTCAAAAGAAACAGAAGGAGTGATTGAAGAATCAACTGGTGACCCAAAAAAAGCTGCAGAAGACTACCAAGAATCAATGGAAAATGCGATCAATCCATTTACGGAACAATTGATAAAAAATAATAAAGGTCAAACAAGATCCCCAGAACTTGATTATGAAAAACTAAAGAAAAGTATCACCATCTATGAATATTTTCCAAAAGACTGGATAAAAATTCCAGTATTATCAGATAACGTCTCTGGATACGAAAGAGACATGCAAGTGAAAAATGGTTACTCAAAAATGATTGATGACTTAGAAGACAAATTAGACGCATTAAAAGAAGCAAGTGAAAATGAAGCAAATGTTTTGATGGATAAAGGTGAAGATGCATTTGTCAAAGAAATGATGAAAGAATCTATAAAGGGAATAAATGTACTGAGTAAGCCCGCCGTAGTAGTTCAGTTCGTTTTACAAAACTATCTGGCCGATTGGATGAAAAAAAACGTAGAAGAATACCAAGAACTGCTAAAGAGAGTAGATGCTAAAAAAGTAGAGATGTCAAAAACTGGTAAAAATGACAAATGCCCGGATTTTGACCGAAAAAATAATACGTTTCTACAATATGCAAATCCTATAATCAGGGAATTTCATGCAAGAAAAATTGAAGAATTCCGGATGTGGTTAAATACATTCTGCACATGGGTTTGGTATCTTACTGGGAACCCAAAAAACACCGTGATGACTCAATGTATAGCTTGGACAGCCGCAATATCAGAATTTTACAAGAATGCTATTGCAGATCAGAGAGCCATTGCAAAAAGTTGCGTAAACCAAAATGATAATGGTGCGGAACAGATACAGCCACCAATTATTCCAAATTTTAGTTGCCCTACAATAGTGAAAATGCCTATGGGTGTAGACTGGCAAGACTTGGGTAACGCAACAAATAATTTCGATAATAATAAGCATGGAATAAAAAAAACATCTATACCAGTTCCTAATCACACAATGGCTTACGGAGTAGGCCTTACTTCAATTGCAGAACCTGGACGAGATCCATTTGTAAAGTCAGCCAATGGAAGTATGACTCCCGGAATGATTAATGATGATGAACTGACACCGCTTTCAAAAATTGAAAAAGACTGGAGCCTTACTCCATTGCCAAACATCCCAAAAGATGAATTAACGCCGCTGCCCGATCTCCGAAAAAGTAAACTGGCAAAAGAACTATTACATAAAATGATGACAGCTGATTGTAATGATATTAAAACAACAAAACAAAATTTAAAAGATCAGCTTGACAGAATGATGAAAGGTGTAAAAGAACTGGAAGCATATGAACATGTGATTGAGGAAATAAAAAGACTGGAAAATGAAATTGCTCAAAAAGAAACCAACCAACAAAAACAGGAGCAATTTAAATCGCAAATGGAAAAGATGATGGAGGAAGTAAATAAGATGGATAAGTACGAGCAAATAAAAAATTCGCAAAAAAGAATTGAAGAGATCATTAAAGAAATGGACATCATGGATGAGAAAAAAATCTTCAAAGAACAGTCTAAAAAAATCATGAGCCTGATTGATGAGATGGAAAACACTCCAACGGTTCTTAAGGATATTCAGCAAAATGGTTTACAGTCTACTATCAGCAGCGGCCTGCAGGCACCCGGAACATTTACCCCACAAAAAGGATTATTTCAATAAAATTAAAACCACATATATGAAAAAGAAAATTTTAATTATAGGATCATTTTTTATTGCATTTAGTGCAATCGCCATCAAAGTTGTCGACGGCATTATTGAACGACTTGGCTTGGAACATAAATTTGCACAAGGCAATATAGTTAGCAATCTTGTAGGTAGTTTTTCATCCGGTCCAATGGAAACTTACGAAGATGCAGGAGGTTTTGCAGGCGATCAACCATCTAGCTTCAAATTACCCTATGTACCCAAACTGAAGCTTTCAACAATTTTATCTGGCGATAAATCCGCAGCAGCTACAGAACTTTGCGAATATGTAAAAAAATATATTAATAGTGAAGAGTTTATGACTCAGTATTATGCGCAACGAGAAAACGCAATGCCACTCACCGCTAATGGAACCAGCCTTAGCACACTGAAAGGAAACAAAATTGTACATCAAAAAAATATCAACAATTATAAAACTGACACGAAATATGTAGCGGAGCAGCAAAAGGAGTTAGATGAAACACAGAAAAAAATTGATGCCCTGGTGGAAGCTGCTAAAAAACCTTTCCCTGGGAAAGCCAATTGGGAGAAAAGATATCCGCTTGATCCGTCCGGTTTAGTAAAGAAAAGATTACAAGAATATCTTCAATTAGCTGCTACTGTAGATTTCAATGCCGTACTAGCGGCACCAGACAAATACAATGTCAAAAAATTTGTAAACCTTGCGTTTGAAAAGAAGCCCCATAAATGGAAAGCTATTTATCGTGCAGGGAAAGAGGTAAACGATGTCGTAACAGCATTTGTAAAGGAATGGCTAAAAGGTGAAATAATTTCTTCTACTAAAACAAAAATGGCTGAAAACACTTCAAGTGTTCCTGCAAGTAATGTAGCTACTAATCCAACCACCAACGAATCAGTAAAAGCAACAAACTCTAAAGCACAAGAATCTGTAACAGCAACAAAAACGAACAGTTCGACAACTGATTCGACCAAAACAAAAAAATCATTGCTCAATAAAGTAAAAGGGAAAATTGGATTTTAAAAAAATAACACTATGAAAAAAATACAGCTATTACTTGCTGGGACGATTATTGCGACGACTATTTTCGGTCAACAAGGTGCAGTTAGTTCACCCGATAACCTAGTAACCGACAGCAAAGACAATGTTTATTTTTTACACCAAAATGGGTTAGGCAAAATAACCGCTGCCGGAGAATATATAAATCTGGTAAATAAAAAAGGAAACGAAAACACGACTCCTTACCTCTCTGCAGGACAGTGCCTCATTATTGATTCACAGGATAATTTATATATAAGTTCAGGTAATGCCATCACTAAATACACAATTAGTGAAAACAACATAATAACAAAAACAGCCTTTACAACCCTTTTTTATAAATACCGCCAAAAAGATGGGCCTCTTAAAGAGGCCATGTTCTCTGACATTAAAGCAATGGCTATTGACAAAGACGATAACATATTTATATTAGAGACTTACTACCCTACAAAAAGAATGGATACGAGCAATATTCATTTCCTGACCAACAATTATTTTCTGAATAAGAAAAATAATCTTGACAAGATATGTGTTATCCGAAAAATATCGGCGAATGGAGAAGTTTCAACTTTAAGTAAGCCTGATGGAAAATACATCATCGTCAATCCCAAAAAAAATATTTGGCATATGATTGCTTCTAATCATGCCAGTCTTATATTTTCTACTGGAGCAAGTCGTTCTATCGAAGAAGTGGATCTTACAAGTGGCCAGCAAACAGTAATTGCTGGAAAACCCGACAAACGGAATACCTGCCCGGTATATATCCCCGGCGATACTAGTAAAGCCGAATTGTTTGAACCGTATTATTTAACCTCCAATAAGCAAGGCGATATTTTTTGTGCTGATATGAGAATGCATAGAATTATTAAAATAGCAAACGGAAAAGTAAGCACTGTTGCAGGTAATAATAAAATTCAGCCTTGCTCTGCCAATATCGGTGGTCGGGCTGAAGATGGCCACAAAGATGGAAATGCACTTACAGCACTTTTTTCTATGACAAAAGGGATAGCATTCGACAGCAAAAACAATATGTTTATTGCAGATGAATGGAACAATTGTATAAGAAAATTAAGTCCGGCAGGAATTGTAAGTTCAGTAACAGTACCCAGGCCAAAATACTAATCGTTTATTATGAAAAAGATTCTTTTTCTTATTACAGTGATTTTACTTGCTAATCAAATTGAAATAAAGTCACAATCCATAAAAGGTAAATATCGTTTTACAACCGATAGTGATGGCAAAGAAGCAAGTGCAAAATCCATTATCACTTTGCAATTTTTGGATAATACATTTAAATTAAGAGCAGAACAACCCGGCAATATTGTTACGGATGAAGGAACATACCAGGTTGCAGGAAACAAAATCACCATCACATTCAAAACGATGGAACAAGGAAAGAAAAGTGGCAGCTTTACTTTTCAAAACGGAAGTCTTATTCTTCCATTTAAAATGCTAAATAATAGTGTTGGTAGCTCTAGCTGGCTAAGTACTACAATTGTTTCATCTAATACTATTACTAAAAAACAAGTTATTGACAATGCTTTAGCAGGCGCTGTAACAAAAGCAAAACTTTATAAAGAATTGGATAACAGAGCTAGTAAAAATGCGGGATCTTTTAAAGGTGGTTTAGCAGAGGCCTACTATGTTCAAGCAACTCTGTTCTATTTCAAGAATTATAAATGGGAATCTTTGTATGGCTTTGCAAAAGCCTCGCAAATGCAAGACGGTAATGCACTCTACTTAAATAATTTTTCGAATCTATTATTAGAGTTAGGAAGAATTTACGATGCTAAAGTACTGACAGAAGAGTTAACGAAAAATTTTCCTAATCTAGCCTCCCCATGGGCTAATCAAGCTTATATATATTTAAAATTGGGAAATGTAAAAGAAGCTTCCGAAGCTATTCAAATGGCAATGCGATTATCACCCGATAACGGATTGTATTGCTATACGGCAGCAAAAATTGAAGAAGAAAAAGGCAATAAAAAAGAAGCCGACAATCTTATTTCAAAAGCATGGGACTTAGGCTATGCAGGAAATGGCCGGGAAGCCTCATCTAAAAATGCAAACTCAAACAGTACAAGTCCAACAAAAAATAATACTACAAACAACAATACTAAAAATTCCATTAAACCACCAGTATCAGCAAAAAAACCTCCTACAGGTTATACGCTAATTGATTGGCAAGGAAATTACCAAGCAAAAAACATTACAGCCCGCAGTGGTGAAAATGCTTCTGAAGCCAATACAAAATTTGGTGATGGCCCTGCTACAACAATAATGAATCTGCAAACATTAGCTTGTGTAAAGAATTTTTCCATGCAAATCTCATCAGGAGGAAACATTACTGGCAGCGGCGAAATTATGTATGTGTATCAGGGCAGCACTGCAAATGCAGCAGTTGGCATGGCTCCTACTGCGCTAACCGGAAATGGATTCTCCGCAAATTTGAAAGATGGTTTTCAAATACGGCAATGGAATTTCACTGGTACCGTTACCGATGATGGTAGTGTAGAAATACAAGGATTACCCACTGAAAAATTAGACCTCCGCAATGTAAATGAATGGCAAAAAATAACTCCCTGGAGCCCTCTGCCACCCGATGCTGCAGGAGCAGCAATGAAAGGGCCATTTCATTTAAAGTTGAGCATGAGTGATAAAAAAGAACCCTTCATATATATTGATCAATCACTTACTCTTAATGATAAACTTATCAAAAGAGTTCATTACACAGGCCTTATTGTAAAAAGTGATGAGACAATAGTTCCGATATGTAAACAAAATGAAGCTCCGCCAGCAGCGAATTGCCCTGCTTCTGAATATATAAAAACCAAAGTAGCATTTAGTCCAAGAGACCATATTACTATTGAAAACTCCACAACCTATAGCAAAGGAAACGATGGCAAAGTTCAGAATCAAATGGAAATGGCAACTAATGTATCCGGTGAATGGAGTGCAGGATTAGCAACAGGCTCTGCAGAGTTTCATACCGACGGTTCTTATGAAGTTACTATTGGCGTTGGTGCTGATGTGGGATTATTTTCAAAAAGCAGCCCAGTAAAACTCAGTGAAAAAATAGAATTGGTATATGATTCAAAGTGTGGCTGGGGTGTAAAGGGTGGTGCATCTATAGGTGCAGAGGGGGCAGGATCTAAATATGGTGCTTCTGTTGAGGGTGTTATTTTCTTTAATAAGGGATTGTAATTTTTTTACGCTGTATCTTCCTAAAAGCAGAAAGGGTTCTTATAACTTGTTTCATTATGCTGCGCACCGCACATCTTGGAGTAAGAAATATCACATACTTCAGCAACAATACCACGGATGGTATTTGCGAAAAATCCTGTTTTTAAGGGATAGAAGCCAATAAGAAAAAATACCACATTTACTATATGAAAAATATACTTTTTTTAATTTATATTAGGAAATACTTTCTATCAGTTTTGTTAATCCTAGCCTGGAGCTGTTCCTATCCACAACAACAAACATTTGATATTACCACATTTACTCAGCCCAAAAGTTGGAAAAAACAAGTTACAGAAAATGGAATACAATTAAGTAAAGAGGATCCTTCTACGGGCGGGTATTGTATGATAACACTTTTTAAAGCAGTCCCGGGCACAACTAATTCAAAAGAAAATTTTGATTTAGCCTGGACATCTGTAGTAAAAGAAATGGTAGCCGTTTCCACACAAGCAGAAATGCAGTCTCCTGCTACAGAAAACGGCTGGGAGGTACAAAGTGGCTATGCCCCATTTGAAAGCGACGGAAATAAGGGTATTGCAGTATTAGTAACCTCAAGTGGTTTTGAAAAAATGGTAAACATCATTATATTAACGAATACCGATACATATGAAAAAGATGTTACTGCCTTTTTAGAGTCTGTAAATCTGAAGAAGCTTCCCAATGAGCAAGTAAATAAACCCACTACAAATGCCGTAAAACCCCAGGAGGTAAAGTCAAATGGAAAAGCAGATGGATTTGCATTTACTACTACCAATTTTGATGACGGCTGGAAAAGTGTTGAAAAAACAGATTGGGTTGAAGTTACCAAAGGAAATATCAAAGTGCTTATTCATTATCCCAATAAAAAAGCAGATGCATACAACTCTGTAGTAATGGATGGCTTAAAAAATGCATGGAATATACTGATAGCCCCAAGATATAGCAATGCATCAAATATGGAATTTAAACCTATTACCGGCTGGCAAACTATTGAATTTGCTGAGTCTGATATGACAGATAATAATTCCCGGCAAAGAGTACATGTTGTGTTTTTTAAAATGAATTATGCGAATGGAAGTGGACGATATTTAGAATTTATTACCCCTGATAAGCAAACATTTGAAAACGAATTTGGCCCTTATCATCAAACTACATATGGCTGGGAAAAAATGGAGAACGTAGCATTCCGAAACAAATTTGCAGTAGCCGCTTCGGATTTGCAAGGGAAATGGACCAGTGATTTTTCTGGTGCTATTCAGTATGTAAATGCATTTACAGGTTTTGATGCTGGAATGGATACGCATGCATCAGCTGAAAATTTTATTTTCGGAAATGGGAAGTCCTATCAATGGGATATTGGTGTAGCAAGCGGACAAACTGGTAATATTAAGTTTCAATCAGCAAAATCAAAAGGGAGTTTTTCTCTTCCCACTAATTGGCAGGTTAAATTTTCTGATATATCCGGAAAGCCCAGAACTTACAATGCATATTTCTCTTGTATAAAAGGATTGCGCATATTATGGTTGGATGATAGACCTTTTGCAAAAGCCAATTAATTATTTAATACGATTTAATATGAAAAAAATCATTCTATTACCTATACTTGTCATTCTTAATACGATTGTAATTGCACAAAAACAAACTTTTGACCTTACCACTTTTACTCCACCAACAGGCTGGAAAAAAGAAATTACTCCAAGTGCCGTACAGTATTCAAAACAGGAATTGAAAACTGGCAACTATTGTGTGTTAATAGTTATGAAATCTATACCCGGTACTGCGGATGCAAAAGAAAACTTTACTGCCGCCTGGGAAAGTATTGTAAAAGAAATGGTTGCTGTTTCTGGCTCACCAACACTTCAGCCTTCTGCAACGGAAAATGGTTGGGTAACCCAAAGTGGCTTTGCCAATTTTACGGATGAGGGTAGAACCGGAATTGCTTTATTAGCTACTTCAACAGGTTATGATAAGATGGTTAATATTGTTACTTTAACCAATACAGATACATACCAAAATGAAATGAATAGTTTTTTTGAATCGATTGATATAAGAAAACCAACTTCACAAACTACAACAGTTGTAAAAAAAACGTCGAATGATCTGGGCCAGGATAATCAACAGCGAAAAAATGGCTTTACATTTACAACTACCAATTTTGATGATAGCTGGACAAGTGTTGAAAAAGCAGATTGGGTAGAAACAACAAAAGGAAATGTAAAAGTATTATTGCATTATCCCAAAGCAGGTACTGTTTTCCCTGCTGATCCAGATGTATTAACTAATGCCGCCTGGAATATTCTTGTGGCTCCTCGATATAGTAATATAAAAAATTATAAAACTTCCTATATATCTGAATATGAAAGACCATACCTTGGTTTCGGAAACTTAATTGATAATGCCACTGGTAAAGAAGTTTTTGTTCTTTTATTCAGGAAAGGGATTTACGGATGGTTTGAGATCATAACACCAGATAAAAACTCATTTATACAAACTTTTAAGTTTGACCCTTATACCATAAAATGGGATAGTGAAAGTTCATTGATGGATCCTTTAGTAAATATGAGCACCTACAACCGGTTTGCTGTTGGACCATCAGATATTAAAGGGTCATGGACAAGCGACTCAAAAGGCATGTTGCAATACTATTCTGTTTTTACTGGGGCATACGCTGGAATGAATATCAATCAATCTTCCCAAACATTTGTATTTGACGCTGGCAATACTTATAACTGGAAAATAATTGCTGTCAACGGAATGGTGGGAAATATGAAATTTGGCCAGGCAACAGGAAAAGGCACTTTCAAAGTGCTAAATAACTGGCAGATTTATTTTTCTGAAATGGAAGGCAAACCCAAAACATTTAATACTTATTTCTCCTGTATTAAAGGTGGAAGGATTCTCTGGATGATAGATGCAAAATATCCGGGCTCAGGAATATATACTGGGTACGGGAAACAAAAATAAATCACAGTTTTAGGGGATTGTCTTGTTTCACTGTATAAAATACTTTTAGGTAATTAATACAAAATATGAAAAAAATATTACAAATCGTTTTGGCTTTATCATTTTGCCAGTTATCCATTGCCCAATTATTCATCCCGCTAGAAGATATTGCCGATGATAATATTGGCTGGATGAAAGTAGTTAAGTACACACAACCGGCAAAGCCACTTAATTTAGCCGGCAGAAATTATAGTGCCAAACAAATCCGTTACTGCGAACAGTTTATTGAATGGATGCAACAATCATATGTTCCCAAAGGTTGCCTTGGAGATGTACGAATTTATGTGAATACAAATCCCGGAGCCTCATACAGTCATAAACTAAAAAAAGGGCTTCCTCATTTGTATGGTTCTTATGCTAAATTATATATGTTCTTAAAAAAAGATGCAAAAGGAAAGTTAGTTCCGCAAACAGGACTTGCCGATTACTGGCGCATCGAAGCAAACCAACTGGAATATATCAGCAACCCTGTGCAATTTATTTCTACTCCTGATCAATATTATTTTACTATGCCCTATTATCATAAAAATGTGAAAAGAGACTGGAGTAGTTACGAACAAAAAGCCAACTGGTTAGGATTTGATAAAAATTCAACCCTAAAGAATTATATGCATTTTTATCAGCCTAAAAATGCAGGAGCTGGCTTACAGTATGTAGTAATAATGACCAAAGACAACAAGCTTCCATTTGAACCTATTACCATTGGCGAATTTTTTACCAAAGCTGAAGAGCATTTGCCTGTCTGGCAAAAAATTGAGAGCCGTTCGGCTGAATTATTAGCAACAGCTAGAAAAAATCTGAACAGATTAAAAGAAAAATACAAAAATCAATGGAATGATGTGGCCGAATTCAGAAGCAGTGAAAATATTACCTTTTACAGTTTTGTAAATGCAAATGAGGATATGAGAGATATATTTGAGAAGGATGCACAAACTACCGGCTGGCCTATTTACAAAATAAGTGCAGCTACGATGGCAGCCTGCAAAACAGATCAGCCACAATGGCTTACGATAAGATGGGATGCTGGCATACAAGACAAAAGTTATGCTGCATTCAAGCATGAGTCTATCATGAATAATTTTAATTTTGATTATCTATATAACTATTTTTTTTATCCAGATAAAGTAAAAGGGCAATCATATAAACCGCTCAACTCACCCTTAATAAAAGAAGCAATCGTTATAACAGAAGCTTCTCTAGCTTTAAAAAAAGCCACCGCTGATAAAAAAGTTTTTTTCTTTGATGATTTTTCAACAACAGCAACTGGAAAATTACCAATTAATTGGAGCAGCACAGTTAATCAAGATGGAAAAAAAGCAGTAGTTACAGAAGCTTCTGGTGATAATATAAAATGGCTGGAACTAAAGGGTAATGCCGTAAGCATAACAAATTTAAAGAATACAATACCTAAAGATTTTGAAATTAGTTTTGATATAGCCGTGCCACAAAATTTTACCTGGGGTGCAAAAAGGCTAAGCGTTGAATTAGCTAATGCAAATACAAAATTCGCTTTTGAATTAAAGCCGGGATTTAACGGTAAGGCGGGATTCGCCAGTTTTGCAAATAATATCTCTGGAGCAGACAGAGTCAACAGCAATGGTTATGAGGTTTTCGGATTTTCGAATAACAAAGTTTTCAATAAGGTAAACACTTTACTACGAAAAAATGGAGATGATGTAAGCTTGTTTATTGATGGTATTTTGGTTGCCCAATATTTAAAGGCAATTGTAAACGATATACAATTCAAAAGCTTGAAATTTATCCATATTGGAAGTGATAGTGAAACGGAAAAATATTTTATCAGTAATGTGAAAATTGCAAGCTTCCAATAAAATCCTGCTTTTCAGGGATGCCAATAATCATTTTCAAATTTCATCTTTATACCATGAAAAAATTACTACTTTTTTACATCCTGCTCAGCGGCTGCACTTCCCAAGCCCAAAAGCAAACCTTTGATTTGATAAGTTATACAACTCCAAAGGGCTGGAAAGTTGATAAAAAAGAAAGTACAGTGGCCTTTACAAAAGAAGATAATACAAAAGGAATATTTTGTGTTATCACTTTATACAAAACTGTAGATGCAGGTGATAACCCAAAAGAAAATTTTGATAACACTTGGGAATCTTTAGTAAAAGAAACTTTTACTGATGCCCAACCTGAAATGCAACCAGTATCAGAAGATAAAGGATGGACAGCCGAATCTGGCTATGCTTCTTTTGAAAAAGAAGGCATAAGTGGTATTGTATTGCTTGCGTCTACAACTGGCTTTGGCAAGTTGGCAAATATTCTCATTCTTACCAATACTGATATATATGAAAAAGAAATGACTGCCTTTCTGGAATCAATTGATGTAAAAAAACCAACTACTCCTGAAAATAAAAAACAGGTTCAGGAACAAATAGGAAATGCCAGTAATAGCCCAGTGATTGGGTTATGGGGATTTTATAATTCAGAATCCTATGGCAATATGCTTACAGGTGGATACTTTAGAAAAGAATATACGTTTTATACAGATGGCAGTTACCAATATCGGAGAAAGGACTGGTCAACTACTGTAAAGGAAATACTATTTGTTTACGAAACAGGCACATACACTATTATCGGAAATCAAGTAACCATTTCACCGAAGCAGGGCAAAAAAGAATGGTGGAGTAAAGCGGCAAGTCAACAAACAAATGAATGGGGCAAGCGACTCAGAGTTGCCAATCAAAAATTAGAAAAGATTACTTACAATTTTGAAATAAAATATTTATCAGGCATGGAGAAAAATTACCTCATGCTGCGATCTGCAAACCCGACTGAACGGGATGGGAAAAAAAGCAATCAGAATAATTCCTTACATGAATTTAGTTATAGTCAGAGAAAACTAAATGAGTCACTAATTGATAGTCCACCGGGAACGAAAAACTAATCTGGCTGAAAAGTAATTATATACTGCTGATATTTAAAAACTCAATCGGTGAAGAACAATCTTTTAATTAGTATTAAAAAAGACATGCTAAACAATTCATCCATATTATTCTCATTCATTATACTAGTTGGTGTTTCATGTAAAACTGTACCAGTTACTGGAAGGAAGCAATTAAACCTTGTTCCGGATTTTATGATTAAGGAAATGGCCTTTACACAATATGATTCTGTTGTAAAAGCAAGCCCAACCCTTTCTCAATATGATGCAAGAGCACAAATGGTAACAAGAGTTGGAAGTCGAATACAGCTAGCTGTTGAAAATTATATGTTACAAAATAATATGAGTAAGGATCTGAAAAATTTTAAATGGGAGTTTAATACCATCAATGAAAATATTATTAATGCATGGTGTATGCCCGGAGGAAAAGTAGTTGTGTACACTGGCCTTTTGCCTGTTACCCAAACCGAAGAAGGACTGGCAGTAGTAATGGGACATGAAATAGCACATGCAATAGCCAGACACGGTAATGAAAGGATGAGTGAGGCTTTATTGGTTGGTCTTGGTGGGATTGCCTTACAGGAAGCATTAAAAGATAAAAAAGAATCTACACAGTTTATTTTCCTCGGCTTATATATTGTAGGTTCAAAACTGGCACTAGAATTACCCAACAGCCGAATGCAGGAAAGTGAAGCAGATAAACTGGGATTAATATTTATGAGTATGGCAGGCTACAATCCGGAAGAAGCTATTCCCTTTTGGCAAAGGATGGCAGCTAATAATAAAGGTGGAAAAACGCCAGATTTTTTATCAACACATCCAAGTGATGAAACAAGGATAAAAAAACTATCAGAGCAAATACCTGAAATAAAAAGAACCTATTACAAAAAATGATTCATTTTGATTCTAAAATATTACTCCGGTTTGTGTTAATAATTGCATCCCGGTGTTTCGCCGCTTAAATCAACTTTCCCTCTTGTTTTTTTATAAAAATCCTGTTTTTCAGGGATAGGTACTGAATTAATAAATTATCATTTTTACTTGAATATTACAATAAATTAAATTTATTAAAAATGAAAAAACTATTAATCTATCTTTTTATTAGCGCAATAATAGTTTCCTGTAAAAAAGATAATGAAGCTGCACCCCCCTTAGTAACTACTGATATTTATGTAGTTGGCACTGAATTTAACGGGACAATATACGATGCAAAAATTTGGAAAAATGGCGTAGCTACAAGCCTTTCTAATGGCACGCCAGGGTTACAACCAAGTTCAATCTTTGTTTCGGGGCAGGATGTTTATGTAACAGGAACAGAATATAATGGAACAGGCCGTTTTGCTAAAGTATGGAAAAACGGTGTCGGTACTAACCTGACTAATGGAAGTCTTGGTGTTGAGGCAAATTCAATTTTTGTTTCGGGGCAAGATGTGTATGTAGCCGGATATGATAGAACTGGGGCATACAGAATTGCCAAAGTCTGGAAAAACGGTGTGGCTACTAATCTGACTGATGGTTCAAAAGATGCTGTAGCAAATTCAGTATTTGTATCAGGAGCCGATGTATATGTAGCAGGTACAAATTACAACATTCCTTCATCATCAAATGGTGTTGCCACCGTATGGAAAAACGGAGTCGCTATAAACCTCACTAACGGCACTTATACTGCCGAGGCAAATTCAATTATTATTATGGGGCAAGATGTTTATGTGGCCGGTTACGAAAGAAACTTAGCAACAAATTATGTTGCCAAGGTTTGGAAAAATGGAGTAGCTACAAATTTAACTGATGGCATTAATTCTGGTAAAGCAAGATCTGTATTTGTTTTAGGCGCTGACGTATATGCTGCGGGTTTTGAAGAAACGATATTAGGTTCAAAGGCAATAATTTGGAAAAATGGAGTAGTTACTAACCTCACTGATGGCAGTACTTCTGCCTTTGCATATTCAGTTTCAGTTTCGGGACAGGATGTTTTTTCGGTAGGTATAGAATATAACGGGGGAAATCCTATTGCTAAACTATGGAAAAATGGAGTTGGTATAACCTTGGGTACTGGTAATATCTCCGACGCTACTTCAGTTTTTGTACATACACATTAAGATTTTGAAAAGGTTATTCTTTCCATCAATCGTTATGATAGTAACATCCTTTGGCGGCTTCGGAAAATAGTTGTTAGGGCTTTATGTTTACCAATTGATTGGTAATGACGGAAGAAGAGTTAAGAAAAAGCTGAGAACCAGGATTGAATGCCTTTAAGAAAAAGTATTTATTGTACTATGACTTTAAATGAAGTACTCAGATTATTTTCTCCTGAGCAGCTATTCTTATTAAGGATGCTGTGTTTTTCACAGCAAATTTTGTCAATAAATTTTTACGATGACTATCAACTGTATGCATACTGATAAAAAGTTTTTCTGCAATTTGTGGATTGGTAAGCCCATCGGCAATTAGTTGAAGCACTTCCTTCTCTCTACCGCTTATTACTGGAATAGTTTTCAATTCATCTTTATCGGTAACAGATAATGCAACATCAAGGCTCATATATAATTTACCTTCATATACAGACAGAATAGCTTCTTCAATTTCTTCTTTTGAAGCACTTTTCACTAAATATCCCGATGCCCCATTTTGAATCATTTGAGAAATATAGCTCCGTTCTTTAAAAGTACTCATGGCGATTACTTTTACTCCCGAATATTCTTTCTTGATTTTTAATGCCAATTCTATCCCACTAATCTCTGGCATATTAATATCAGTAATAACAATATCGATTGCACTCTTTTTTAAAGTTTCCAATGCCGTATACGCATTACTTACCGCTCCTGTTATTTCTACGAAAGTAATTTGCGCCAGCATGGAACGCATACCTTCCAAAACCATTGGATGGTCATCTACTATTAATACTTTTACTTTATCCATTATCTTCAATTAGGCAATCAATATGAACTGAGGTTCCTTTTCCTTCAGCAGATTTTATATCTATTTGTCCTTTTAAATAATCCACTCTTGACTGAATATTCTTTAAACCCATTCCTCTATCTATTGTTGCAACATCCGTATTAAACCCTTTTCCATTATCTTCTACAGTTATCGAAAGACTATTATCATTTCTTATAACCTGTGCCAAAATAGTAGTAGCGCCAGAATGTTTTACTGTGTTATTTAATAACTCCTGAACGATTCTATAAACAACTATCTCAGTAGCCGGCTCCATTCGCTTTTCCAATCCATGAAATTCGCAGTTTAATGCAAAGGGCTGTGATTCTGATAAGCTATCACAATAATCCTGTAAGGCTTGCTGCAATCCTAATTTCATCAATGCTTCGGGCATCATATTATGTGCAACACGACGCATCTCGCTAATGGATTCATCAAGCTTGTAAAGGGCATTGTTGAAAGTCTTGCCCATTTCTTCCGATAAAATTAAATTTCCTTTCATAGCTCCTAATTGAAGTTTAACACCACTTAGCAAACCACCCAGGCCATCATGTAAATCCTGCGCCAGTCGGTTTCGTTCTTTTTCCTGGCCCTTTAAAAGTGATTGTGTAGCAGATAATACTTTTTCTTTTTCCAGTTCGGCAATCTTTTGCTCCTGCAATTTCCTTTTTTGTGTATACGTCCGGTAAGAAAGCAAGGAGATAATCAACAGTGCTACAGTGCTGCCAATTAAAATATAGTTGAGTATATTTTTTTTGTTGATTGTTGCCTGTTGTATGAGTAATTGCTGTTCCTTTTTTTCTGTTTCAAATTTTCTATCCAGTGTTTGAACATTCCTTTGCATCTTTTCATTAAAATACTTTTCGGATAATGCTGTACTTAACCGATTGTAATAATCGTATTTTTTAAAATCCCCTTTTACCAAATACAACTTTGATAAAATATCTGCAAAAAGCTGTAATGGCTCAACATAATTTCTCTGTTGTGCCATTGCAAAACCCGAAGTGGCTTCTTCCTCACTTTTTTTAAAATCTTTTTTAAAAAAAGCAGCTAAGGCCAGTCCATAAATATTATTAACGATTGTAAGGCTATCGCCTAGTTTTTTTGCTAGTCTTAGCCCTTCAGTACAATAAAAATTAAGGCTATCGTACCTGCCTTGTTTTATTAAAAGACCTCCAATATTACCAGTTACATTAGATACGATATTCTCATAATTTTCTTTTTTAGCAATCAGCAGAGACTGCTGCATTACAGTAAGGGCCGTATCATATTTTTTTAAA
>Ga0209170_1000098_pt1 | contig 46264 bp, 39 predicted proteins | sample KloWWTKNB14_bulk_FD_187178 | JGI IMG/M metagenome (GOLD analysis project Ga0209170, IMG submission 187178) | Active sludge microbial communities from Klosterneuburg, Austria, studying microevolution and ecology of nitrifiers - Klosterneuburg... | ecosystem: Engineered > WWTP > Aerobic digester >...
AGGCCCTGCCGCGCTATCTCGGCGATGATCAAGTGACCTGGCGTGCCCACGATGCCTGCGCGTTGATCGAGGACGGCGCACGCTTCCCCGGCACGATCCTGGTCGATCAGGGCGATGCCGATCAATTTCTCCAGACCCAGCTGCAACCGCATCTGCTGGAATCAGCGTGCGCGGCCGCCGGTCAGCCGCTCAACCTGCGCATGCAGGCCGGCTACGACCACAGCTACTGGTTCATCCAGAGCTTCATCGAGAATCACCTGTTGCATCACGCGATCGCGCTGCGGGCGTGATCGCGGATGCAGGCAGTGCTCATCGCGGCCAACCGGCCTCGGTGCACAGCTGCGGCGAGGTGCAGTGGACGATGCGCATGGACGTGCCATAGGTCGCCGCGACCACCATCGAACCGTCGACGCCGCGTGTGAGCGCGACCGGCGAAGGTTGCGCGGTATCGGAACCGGTCAACGTCCATGCGCTCGCGCCCGAACAGGTGTCGAGTCCGGTGCAGCGCCCGGCGCGGGCACGACCCGTACTGGCACGACCGGCGTACCAGACCACCCCGTCGATGCCGGTCGACATCGCGGTGTAGCCATTGACATTGCCGGCGTTGACGATGACCGGAGCGGTGCACGCCGTCGGCGAATTGCAGCGCGCAACGCGCACGACGCCTGCATTGTTGTAGCCGATCCAGGCGCGACCGTCACCGCCGACGGTGAGTCCGACCGAAGTCAGGGCGGTCACACCGCTTTCCACAGTCACCGGAGCAAGGAGCGTGCCGGAGCAACCGAACGTTGAACAGCCCGCAAGTTTCACCGACGCAGTGTCGGGTGCGTAGTAGGCGACCCAGACGCGCGCGGTGTCGCCCGTGGCATGGCCGACGGCGGCACTCGAGAACTGGCCGACATTGCCCACGCTGTCGACCACGAAGAAGGTGGGTGTTGCGCATCCGGACAGGCTGCATTCGGCCGACTTGAGGTCGCCATTGGTGACGTCGTGGTAGAAGATCAGCGCCGGCGCGAAGAGTCCGCCGGCGATGAGGGTCGTGTACTGGCCGACGTTGCCGCCGCTGTCGACGATGTCGAGCGACGAGCTGCTGCAGCTGCGAGTCAGGCAGTACGCGATCTTCAGGTTGCCGCCCGTGCGGTCGTAGTAGCTGATCGCGGGCAGGCCGGTGCGGAGTATTGCAATCGAGCTGAACTCACCGACGATGCCGCCGGAATCGACCGTCGTGCTCGTGCTGCTCCTGCAAGCCGGGTCTTCGCAATGCAGGACGCGCAGATCCCCATTGGCGGGATCGTAATAGCTGACGATCGGAAAGCCGTCGCCACCGATGGTTACCGAGGGGCTGTCCGCGCTGCCGGAGATCGTCGTCTGGCTGAAGCCGATCCGGCCGAGCAGCGATGCCTGGCCGGTTCCGCTCTCGACGAGGCCCAGCGCGGTCAGCGCGTAGGGCGTTGCGGTCACGGGTTGGCGTGGTGCGAGCGTGGTGAAACCGCCGGTGCTCGCGCCGGGACGCACTCCGATCGCGAGGAAGACCTCGTCGCCGACGAAGAAGCCCTCGCCGAAATCGACCGCCGCACTGAATACGCCATCGTCGACGACAATGTCCTCGAGCGTGATCGGGCTCGCCAGCGGGGAGCCCGCAGACAGGGCATCGAACGGCTGGAAGCTGAAGTCGAACTGGCCGTTCGCGGGTGCGCCCGATTGCTCGAGCACGCCCTGGTAGGTGAAACGCGATGTCAACGGAGCTGCGGCGACCTCGGCGACGAGGGACGCGGCAAGCAGGCAGGACAGGATACGCAACAGGCGCATGGAGGAGCTCCTCGATGGGATGGTTTTCATGGTTCGAAGCCGTCGCGGAACAGCACGTCGTCGCCGCGCGCGGTACCCCACAAGCCGCCGGTGAGCCGGAACGTGCCGCCTGCGTGCACGCCGGCGTCCGGCTGACCGATGCTTCCGGTGACGGCGAAGGCACCGCCGCTCGAGCGCTGGCCGCCGCCATCGATCGAATGGGCGCGAAGACTGAAGCTGCCGCCGCTGGACTGGGCACCGGCAAGCCCGGTCGCGCAGACGAGCGCGCAGACAAGAAGGATTCCGGACAGCGTCTTTCGGCGTGGCGTCATGCAGGGTCCTTGGGTTCCGAAGCCGGATGGCGATCCCGGCCAGCATCCGGGCGCATACCCTCGAAAGTCTTCACGAGCTGCTGACGAAGCTGCAGCGAATTCTCACGGAGTTCTCACGGCGACGGTCTGGCGCCGCGTTCCCGCTGCCGTTAGGCTTGCGCCTGCATGAATGAATCCGCGAACGCACCGATCGAACCCGCTTGTGAGGGCTACCGCTTCGCGCCGGTGCATGTCGATGCTCGCCGCCTGGCCGTCACCGTCGACGGGAAGCCCGTCGAGATCGAACCCAAGCCGCTTGCCCTCCTGCTCGCGCTGGCCGAAGCAAACGGCGAGGTGATCGGCAAGCAGGCATTGCTCGAGCGTCTGTGGCCGCGTCAGGTCGTCACCGATGCCGTTCTGAACCAATGCGTGCTGCGCGCACGTCAGGCGCTCGGCGACATCGGCCATCGCGCGATCGTGACCGTACATCGCCATGGCTACCGCCTCGGACTACCGGTCGAGCGCATTGCCGCAGGCAAGCAGAGCGAAGCAAGCGTCACCGCAACGACGGTGCAGCCAACTGCGCATCCGGCGCGCCTCTGGCGCGGACTGGCACCGGCTCTCGCGGCACTGCTCATCGTGGCCGGCGGGGCGTCGTGGCTGGCCCGCTCGCCGCCGCCCGCGGCCGCGTCGATCGCAGTGATGCCGATCGAAATGCGGGATGGCAACGCGGAGGACGAACGCATTGCGAGCGGGTTCGGCGACGCATTGCTGACGCGACTGGCCCAGCAAGCGGACCTGCATGTACCCGCGCGCACATCGGTCGCGGTTGCTGCCGAGCACCGCGGCGATATCCGCCGGATCGGTCGCGAGTTGCGCGTCGAGCATGTCGTCGAAGCCGTGCTTCGCCCCGAGCAGGACGGCTATGTGCTGCACGCGAGCATCGTGCGCACGAGTGACGGGTTCCAGCAATGGGCGCGGCGCTTCGACATTCCTCCGGGCGGGCTGGCTGCGGCGGAAATGACAGTCGTGCGGGCAATCGCCGACGCACTCTCGGTCGAAGCGACCGGCATCGCCACGGATTCGCCAGTCGGGATCGACTCCGAATCCGCCTACAAGGCGTTCCTCGATGCGAATGCGCTGCGCAACCAGCGCACCGAAGCGAGCTTGCGCTGGGCCATCGAACGGTATTCCGAGGCGCTGCGCATCGATGGCGACTTCGCAGCGGCGCATGCGGGACTCGCCAGCGCCTGGTTGCTGCTGTACGAATACAGCAACCTGTCGCTGAGCGAAGCGCAGCGTGCTGCGCAGGCGCACATCGATCACGCTCTGCGACTGTCGCCCGATCTCGCCGAAGCGCATGCCGCGGTGGGCCTGCTGAAGCTCAACGCAGGCGATGGGCGCGGCGCGGAGAACGCCCTGCGCCGCGCCGTCGCGCTGGAACGCGGCAATGCCACGACGATGATGTGGCTCGGCACTGCACTCACCTACCAGGGACGCCTTGGCGAGGCACGCGCGTGGCACGAACAGGCGCTTGCGCTCGACCCGCTTTCCGCAATCGCCGAAACCTACGTCGGGATCGACCTTGCACTCGCGCTCGACGCGCGCGCCGCGACTCATTTCGACAACGCGCGCGCGATCGATCCGCGCCTCGTCGAGCCGCTCTGGCAGCACGCATTGTTCGAGCGTTTACGTGGTAACGAGGCAGCGGCGGCTGTCCATCTCGAGAAGGCGCTCGCGATCGATTCGAGCAGCGAGTACACGCGCGCATTGCTGGCCGCCACGAAACTTGCCGTGGGCGCGGTCGACGATGCGGCGCGCGTGCTCGGCGCAGGCAGCGATGGCAGCCTCGCGATCTGGTTGCGTGCGGCGATCGCGGTTGCGGACGCACGTGGCGATACGGCGCGCACGCAGGCACTGTACCGACTCAGCATCGACCGGCCTGCGGCGCATCCGCAGGATCGCCTGCTGGCCGCGGTCGCCAGCGCCCGAACCGGCAGCCGCGCGGACAGTCTGCGGCGATTCGAACAGCATGTCGAAGCCAGTGGCGACAACGAGCCGTTCGTAGATCTCTCGCAAGCGGACCTCGGCGTGCCTGACCTGTTGCTCTACCTGCAACTCATGCGTGACGCGCGCGGCAGCGATGCGGCCCGCGTGGCAGCCATCGCGGCCCGGCAACGCCTGCTCGCGATGTCCGCGAACGGCGTCCGCGTGCCGGCGCTCGGCGATGCAGTGAAGCAAGTCGCCACGTTCATCGATCCTGCAACGTCACCCGGGCAGCGCTGAATCCGCAACGCGCCGACCGCGTCACGCGACGTCCGGCACGTCAGGCCTTTGCCGAAACCCACATCGTGATGTCGGCGTCGAAGACGAGCTCATCGGCGGCATTGCGCACTTCGACCAGAGCATGCATCTCCTGGCTGCCGCTGCTGTCGGTGATCGCCGGCACCCGAGCCGTGGCATGCAGCACGCCGAGCGCCTTTTTCAGGTAGCGCACGCTCATGCCTTTTGGAATCCAGCGCATCGATGCCGGAATGGTGACTTCGGTAGCCATGCCGCCGGCCAGTTCGGCGGCATTGCACATGGCGATCGCGTGCACGCTGCCGATATGGTTCTGGATGGAGCGACGCTGACGCAGACGCACCACGCAGCGGCCGGCTTCAAGCGCCTCGATGCTCGGCGCGATCGAACCGAAGTACGGTGCCCTCCAGCAGATGATCCGTGAATAAAGCCAGCGGCCCAGACCTGAGCCGCCGAGCTTGTCGAACATCACCAGTGCATTGGCCGCCATCGATCAGGCCACGTTGCGCAGGGTTTTCTGCGACTTCCTGGCGACAGCCGCACGCAATTCCTCGGGCGCGAAATCATCTACCGAAATGAACTCGAAAGTCGCGGCGCGAACGTGCGCGAGCAAGGCGCGTTCGGCCGGGCCGATGATGCCCTTGGTTTCAGCGTCGGCGAGTTGCGCCTCGTAGTCGAGTCCGGCGACCTCGCCAGCCTTGACCGCCTTGAGGAACTTGCGCTCGACCGGTTCGGCCGCGATCACGTCAGGCAGCAAGGCGTTCATGCGACCAACCGGATTGTTTGCGGTTGGCGTCAGATAGGCGCCCGACATCAACCGTGTACGCGCCTCGTTCGGCGTGGTCAGGATCGCCGCGACGCGATGGCCGAGGCGATCCGAGGGCGGCACCTCGCGGCGGCCGAACGGGAACACCAGGGCGCGCAGCATCCAGGCGACCGGGCGCACCGGGAAATTGCGGATCACGCCATCCAGCGCCATCTGCATGCGCCAGATGCATTCATGGAACGCCCAGGCCAGCAACGGTTGATCGGCGACCGGTCGGCCTTCGTCTTCGTAACGCTTGAGCATGCTTGACGCGATGTACAGATAAGACAGCACATCACCGAGCCGCGCCGAGATCTTCTCCTTGAACTTGAGCTTGCCACCAAGCACGAGCATCGAGGTATCGGCGACCAGAGCGAGCGCAGCCGAGTAGCGATTGAGCTTGCGGTAAAAGCGGCGCGTGTAGGCATCGCCGGGGGTGCTGCCGATCTTCGCATGGGTAAGCCCGAGGATCAGGCTGCGCACGCCGTTGGAGAATCCGAAACCGATGTGCTTGAACAGGACATCGTCGAAGCGACGCAGGCGCTCGCTGTAGTCGGGCAAGGCCGCAGCCTGCATTTCTTCCAGCACGTAAGGATGGCAGCGGATCGCGCCCTGGCCGAAGATCATCAGGCTGCGGGTGAGGATGTTGGCGCCTTCAACCGTGATCATGATCGGCACGCCCTGCCACGAGCGACCAAGATAGTTGTTCGGGCCGAGGATGACGCCCTTGCCGCCATGGATGTCCATGGCATCCTGGCAGACCTGGCGTGCCCATTCGGTAGTGTGGTACTTGGCAATTGCCGAAGGCACGGCGGGTTTTTCTCCACGATCCACGGCTGCGGCGGTTGCGCGTGACAAGGCCGTGATGGCATAGGTCAATCCACCAATGCGGGCAAGCGCCTCCTCGACGCCCTCGAAGCGGCCAATCGCCAGGCCGAACTGCTTGCGGATGCGCGCATAGGCACCGGTGGCGGCCACACCGGCACAAGATCCACCCGTCGCACTGGAAGGCAGCGAAATCGAGCGGCCGACCGACAGGCATTCGACCAGCATGCGCCAGCCCTGCCCGGCCATGTCCGGCCCGCCGATCAGTTGCGACAGCGGCACGAACACATCCTTGCCGCGCACCGGGCCATTCTGGAACGGCACGTTCATCGGCATGTGCCGACGGCCGACTTCAAGACCGGCGGTATCGCGCGGGATCAGGGCCAGGGTGATGCCGCGATCTTCCTCGTCACTGAGCAACTTATCCGGATCGAGCATGCGGAAGGCGAGGCCGACAATGGTCGCCACCGGGGCCAGGGTGATGTAGCGCTTGTCGAAGGTCAGGCGCACACCAAGCACATTGCCGCCTTCCCACTCGCCCTTGCAGACGATGCCGTAGTCCGGCAGCGACGTGGCATCCGAACCGGCGTACGGACCGGTCAGGGCGAAACACGGAATCTCGCGACCATCGGCCAGGCGCGGCAGGTAGTGATTCTTCTGCTGGTCGGTGCCGTAGTGCAGGAGCAATTCGGCCGGACCCAGCGAGTTCGGCACGGCCACCGTCGAAGACACGGTGGCCGACAGGCTGGCGATCTTCTGCAACACGACCGAGTGGGCCAGTGCCGAAAAACCGAGGCCGCCGAATTGCTTCGGGATGATCATGCCGAAGAACTTGTTGTCCTTGATGAACTTCCACATGTCGTCCGGCAGGTCGGCCAATTCATGGGTGATCTGCCACTCGTTGATCTGCGCACAAAGCTGTTCGACAGGTCCTTCGATGAAGGCGCGTTCCTCGACGCTCAACTCGGGCTTGGGCTGACCCAGCAGCTCCGACCAATCCGGTTTTCCGCTGAACAATTGCCCTTCGAAACCGACCGTGCCGGCTTCCAGCGCGGTCTGTTCGGTCTCCGACAGGCTCGGCGTGATCTTGCGGTAGATGGCAAGCAGCGGCGCACTCAGGCGGGCGCGTCGGAACGACGGCAGATTCAACGGCAGCGTCACCAGGGCGAAGACCAGCAGCGGTATCGCGATGGCCAACCAATGGCTGCCGGCAAGCAAGCCAGCGCCGATGATGGCAACCGCCGTGGCGATCGTCCAGGTGCGCAAGCCCATGCGCAGATAGGCGGCAGCCAGGCACACCACCAAGCCTGCCAGGAACGGGATCAAGTGCAACATGTCCAGAACTCCTCTTTTTCGATCTGACACTGGTTGTCGCCGGCGAACATTCGTGGTTCGTGTGGCGGCAGCGCGGAAACAGGCGTGCAGAGATTGCCGAGGCAAAACCTGCGTCGAAGTGCGGACCGCTCAACCATCCGCTTGTTTGCATGGCATTTCAAATCTTCTCCAGCGACGCCAGGAAATCCAGCACATGGCGGGTGAATTGATCGTTCTCGTCGCCGGCGACCATGTGCGTGGCTTGCGGGACTATGGCATGGCGTGCGTGGGGCACCAGCTCTAGAAATTCGTTGATCGTCGCCTCGGAGACGACGTCGCTGGCAGCGCCGCTGATGAGCAAGGTCGGCACCCGGATTCGGGTCGCCGCTTCGAGCAAGTCGGCCTGGTGGCGCGCGCCATCCTCGGCAATCGGTTCAAGCATGCGCGGATCCCAGTGCCAGCGCAGGCGACCGTCCGCTGATTGGATCAGCAGCTTGCGCAGGCGCTCGGGCGATTTGCGCGCACCGCGATGGGGCAGATAGGTGGCGATCGCCGCCGCCGCTTCTTCGAGACTGCCGAAGCCGAACGGGTGCGCACGCATGAACTCGAGGATGCGTTCGACCCCGGCCGGCTCCCAGCGCGGGGTGATGTCGACCAGGATCAGGGCGCGACAACTTTCCGCATCGCTGCCAGCCATGGCGATGCCGACCAGGCCACCCATCGAGGCACCGACCACTACCGGTGGCGCACCCGCAAAGGCACACACGCAGCGCAGATCGGCGCTGAGCTGATCGACCGCATACTCGCCTGATTCAAGCCAATCGCTCTCGCCATGTCCGCGCGCGTCATAGGTGAGATTGGCCCAACCCGCAGCCGCACATGCCGTGGCGCAACTGGTCCAGGCGGCGCGGGTCTGGCCAAAGCCGTGGGCAAACACGACCCCCGGCACGCCGCTACCAAACTGCTCGATCGCCAGGGCAATGCCATCCGGCGCCGGCAGGCGCTGCGGGTTCGCGATGCTGGACTTCAATGTCGTGACCATACGCTCAAGTATGGAGCCAGTTGCCGCGCAAATCAATTGCACCCGCGGCCGGCCCGTCGACGCCTTTGCTTCTCATCGCGGCTGCGCTCCGTCACACTGCGCGCATGACCGCAGCTGAACAAAAGCCTGATTCGCGTGGACGCCTGTCCGCCACCGATTGGGAGCAGGCCGCACTCGAAGTCCTTGCCCAGGGCGGCGTGGCCGCCGTCGCGGTCGAATCGCTGGCGCGCACGCTGGGCGTGACCAAGGGCAGTTTCTACTGGCATTTCCCGACCCGCGAAGCCTTGCTCAAGGCCGCCATCGACCGCTGGGAACAACGCGACGAGGATCAGGTCATCGCCCATGTCGAGCGCATTGCCGATCCCCGCGAACGCCTGCGCGAGCTGTTCCAGCGGGTCAGTCGCGAAGTGCAATCGCACCTTGTCTATGCGGCCTTGCTGCAGGCCTCGGATCATCCGCTGGTGCAACCGGTCATCGAGCGCATCTCCAGGCGCCGGCTGGCCCTGCTCACCGCCGCCTACGCCGAAGCCGGATTCGAACCGCGCGCCGCCCGGCACCGCGCCCGGCTGGCTTATACCGCCTACAGCGGATTCCTCCAGCTCAACCAGCGCCACGGCATGCCGCGCATGGATCAGGAGGAATACCAGGCCTACATCGACCACGTCATCGAGACGCTGGTGCCGGCTTAGCCTTTACCGTCTTCGTAGGACGAAAACGCGTGCTCGTCGCTTTGCAGAAGGCGCAGGAAACTCTTGTGGACGAAGACTTTCTCGCGGCCCATTTCGACCGCCACCAGCATGCCGAGATCAGCGAGCTGCTTGAGATAGACCGATGCGGTCTGCCGCTTGGCGATCCCGCCTTCGACCAGATTGCCGATTCGGCAGTACGGCTGCACAAACAACATGTCGACCAGTTCGCGGCTGTAGATTTTTCGTGCATGCTCCTTGACGAAGTCGATTGCAGCAGCCTGCAAGCCCTGAATGGCCAAGATCTTGTCGCGGGTCCAGTTCGCCGTTTCGGTCACCCCGGTCAACATCCATACGATCCAATTTTCCCAAGCCTGGTCACGCGTTACCGCCAGCAGGCCCGCGTAGTACTCGGCTCGATGCCGAAGGATGTAGCGCGACAAGTAGAGAATTGGTAGATCGAGCAATCCGGTTTGCACGAGGATCAACAGGTTGACCACGCGCCCGGTACGCCCGGTGCCATCGCTGAACGGGTGGATCGCCTCGAATTGGTAGTGCGCAACTGCCATGCGAACCAGTGGATCGATGTGCTCGGCATCGTGGATAAAACGTTCCCAATTAGCCAGCTTCTCACGCAGGATGGCCTCGCCTTCGGGTGGCGTGTAGATGATTTCCCGGGTCACGGCGTTCGCCAAAGCTACTCCGGGAACCCGACGAATCTGCATATCGGCATCCTTCAGCCGACTACAAATTTCAATCGCCGTATTGATACACAGGGGGCGCTCCTTGAGCGAGGCAAAACCGTGTCTCAATGCACTCTGGTAGCGCAAAGCTTCCTTGGTGGATGGATCGGTGGCCTTCTCCTGTATCTGCATGAAACGGAACAGCTCATCGCTGGTCGTCACGATATTCTCGATCTCGCTACTCGCCTGAGCCTCGAGAACCGGAATCGTGTTGACCAGAACATCTTGATTGGGAATCAAGCCTCCGGCACTCTTCAGCTCGGCCACGGCGGCCCTCGCCTCGATGCAAGCCTTGAGTACATTTCGGCTTTCGACCTCGCTTACCGGAGGCAGAGGCGGAAGATCGTTGTACGGCCTACGCGCATCGAATGGCATGGAAAACTCTTTATTTTCAATGCATTATATTGACAGCAGACAAGTGGATAGCTGCCGCGAGAGAAACTGTCGAGGGCTTCTCAATTCGTGGACATCCCTTTAGAACATGTCGAATTTCAATGAAAATATCGACACATAATCTTAAAGTGTCGATTCGATCCGACACGATCGCATGATCTGTCGAAAGAATACCAATTCTTGGACTTCAACGATTTGCAGGCCATATCTGATACGTGGATTGGCCCATGAAATTTGACTCGGACCCCATCCCCCAAGAATCTTGAGGGACAAGTGACGCCAAGTTCGACGAAACCACAATGGATCATGGAGCTCGCGAGGTCATGCTGCCGCGCCATGTCGGTGTTACGCCGAACAATCGACATGTCCTTCCGACATGTCGATACAATGAACATTATCGCGCTTTATGTCGACATAATCGAAATATGTCGATATAAGTCTCCGTGCCAAGAATCAGGGATCTTCCCGCGAATGGGGCATACCCGAATTAGATCACGTCATCGAAGTCCCATACCGGATATGATAATGATTCTTATTAGCGGCAATATATCAAGCTTCTAAGTGACGTTAAGACGACACTGGTATCGATCTGAAGCTGAAACGCAGATGCGGCGGCTGACCTTGCCAAGGCCGGGGCCGGCGGCTACCGTTCTTCCCCTTATCTTGGCAAAGCGGGCCGTCGGGCTGCGCAGAAGGACAACATGGCAAGTTCGCTGGAATCCTTGAACCGTTGGGTCGAGGACGTCGCCCGTTTGACCGAACCCGCGCAAATCCACTGGTGCAACGGCTCAAGCGGGGAGATCCGTCTGCTCACCGAGCAGATGCTGGCGAGCGGCGATCTGATTGCCCTGAACGAAGAAACCCATCCGGGCTGCAGCCTGCATCGCTCCAGCCCGACCGATGTCGCCCGCGTTGAGCACCTGACCTACATCTGCACGCGCAATCGTGATGATGCCGGCCCCAACAACCACTGGATGGATCCGGCCGAGGCCCATGCCAAGGTCGATGCCCTGTTCGCGGGTGCCATGCGCGGCCGCACCATGTATGTGGTGCCCTACTGCATGGGCCCGATCGATTCGCCGATCTCGCGCTGCGGCGTCGAAATCACCGATTCACCGTATGTAGTGGCCAACATGCGCATCATGACGCGCATGGGCGCCGCGGCATTGAGTCGCATCGAGGCGGAAGACAGCTTCGTCAAGGGCCTGCATTCGACCGGCGAACTTGATCCGGACAAGCGCTTCATCATGCACTTCCCGGAGGAGCTGGCGATCAAGTCGATCGGCTCCGGTTACGGTGGCAATGCCCTGCTCGGCAAGAAATGCCATGCCTTGCGCATCGGCTCCTGGCAGGCGCGCAGCGAAGGCTGGCTGGCCGAACACATGTTGATCGTCGGCATCGAGAATCCGCAGGGCGAAACCCGTTATATCGCCGCAGCGTTCCCGTCGGCCTGCGGCAAGACCAACCTGGCCATGCTGATTCCACCTGAAAGCTACCGCGAGGCCGGCTGGAAAGTGTGGACGATCGGCGACGACATCTGCTGGATGAAACCCGGCGCGGACGGCCAGCTCTGGGCGATCAACCCCGAGGCCGGCTATTTCGGCGTCGCTCCCGGCACCGACCACAAGACCAATCCGAACGCGCTGGCCATGATCCAGCGCGACACCATCTATACCAATGTCGGCATCACCGCCGACAACCAGCCGTGGTGGGAAGGCTTGAGCGAAGGCCAGCCGGTAAGCGACTGGCAAGGCCGCGCCTACGATCCGGCCAAGGGTCCGGCCGCACATCCGAACTCGCGATTTACCGTTGCCGCCCAACAGTGCCCGAGTTGGTCGCCGCAAGCCGAAGCCGCCCAAGGCGTGCCGATCAGCGCCATCATCTTCGGTGGCCGCCGGCCATCGCTGGTTCCACTGGTGTTCGAGGCCCGCGACTGGGCGCATGGCGTGCTCGTCGGCGCGGCCATGGGTTCGGAAACCACGGCCGCGGCCACCGGTGCGGTCGGCGTGCTGCGTCGCGACTCGATGGCGATGAAGCCGTTCTGCGGCTACAACTTTGCCGATTACTTCACGCACTGGTTGTCGTTCGACAAGCCGGGCGCAAAGCTGCCGAAGATCTTCCACGTCAACTGGTTCCGCAAGGGAGCGGATGGCAAATACCTCTGGCCGGGCTTTGGCGAGAACCTGCGCGTGCTCGAATGGATCCTCGGCCGCTGCGACGGCACGGCGGGCGCCGAGGAGACGGCAATCGGCCTTGTTCCAGGCATCGCCGATCTCAACCTCGATGGCCTCGCCATCACGCCTGCGGCAAGTCGCGAACTGCTCGGCATCGACGAGCAGGCCTGGCAGTCCGAGTTGGCCGCCATCGGCAAGTACCTCGATGGATTCGGCGCGCGCATGCCGCAGCGCCTGAAAGACGAACAACGCATGATTGCGGAGGCGCTGGCAAGCAAGCCTGCAAAGTCGATTCGCGCCGCCAACGGCTGATCGAACAGGCGACCCCGGCTTGTAGGAAGCGGCGTCAGCCGCGATGCACCGGGTCATCCCTCGGGAAACGAGCAAGAGCATCGGGCATGAATGGCTTTCCTGCGGGGACCCTGACAGCGTTGCCTTAAACCCTCGGCTGCACGTCGGCATCCAAACTGGCACCATGAGTTCCGCCTGCCTTGCCATGCCCTTGCCGATGACCGACGCACCACGGAGCGAACCCGAGGATGGCGATCTGGTCCGCCGCGCTGCGGCCGGCAATATCGGCGCATTCGAGCAGCTCTATCGCCGTCATTGCGGACGCGTGCACGGTGCCGTCTGGCGCCTCTCCGGCATGAACCCCGCGCGCGCCGAGGAGCTGACCCAGGAAGCCTTCATCCGCGCCTGGCAGAAACTTGACAGCTTCCGTTTCGAGAGTGCCTTCAGTACCTGGCTGCACAGGCTTGCCGTCAACGTTGCCCTGATGGAATTGCGCAAGCATGATCCGGAAGAAGCAGTCGACGACAGCGTGCTGGAAGCGGCGAGCGAGCCTGTCCGACCGTTCTGTGCCGGCGAGCGTGCTGATCTCGAGCGCGCCATCGCGAGTCTTCCGCCGCGCGCGCGTGCGGTCCTCGTCCTGCATGACATCGAGGGCTGGAAGCATGAAGAGATCGGCAACGAACTCGGCATGGCGGTCGGATCGTCGAAAGCCCAATTGCATCGCGCCCGCGGCTTGCTCAAGCGTGCGCTCGGAGAACGCCATGAATGATTTTGAATTGCGCCGCGAGTTGCGCGCGCTGCGCGGATCGCGCGAACCTCAGCATGATCTGTGGCCACGGATTGCCCGGCAGATTGCCGCCACGACGCATGCGCCTGGTGAACCGGCACGCCGCCGGCGCTGGCCGATGGCCGTTGCCGCCAGCATGGCGATGGCAGTTGCTGTGGGGGCGTTCTCGCTGGCACTGCAGGATCGCAATGAGCATTTTGCAGAAAATGATTCAACATCGCACAGCGATCTCAAGGTCAGTGAGCAGATCCGGCGCGCCCGGACGCTGGCGGCAGCGGGCGATCCGCGCCTGGCCAGCGCCGAAGTCGTCCTGGATGCCGCCAGTCGGCAACTCGACGAAGCCCTGCAGCAGCAACCCGATGCGATCTTTCTTGTCGGCCTGATCAATCGCACCCACGCGCAGCAACGCAAACTCGCCCGACTTGGCCTTGATGCCAGCTGAGGATTCCTGATGAAACTGATTTCTCCCTTGATGATTGCCCTGCTTCTCACCGGCAGTGCCACCGCTCTGGCCGCAACGCCGATCAACGAAAGTCGCGATGCCGATCCCACGGCGCGCATCGATATTTCCAACGTGCGCGGCGCAGTGACCGTCAACGGTTGGGAACACAATCGCGTCGAAGTCAGCGGCACCCTGGGCAAGGGCAGCAAGGGCCTGCGCATCGATGGCAGCGGTTCGCGTATCGATATCGAAGTCGAGAAGCCGGAATCGTCGGGTTGGTTCAACTGGGGCTCGAACGCGCAGATGGAAGACTCCGTCCTCGACATTCGAGTTCCGCAGGCGGCGGAGCTGCATATCGAAACCGTCAGTGCCGAAGTGACGGTCACCGGCACCGGCGGTCGCCTGCTCGATGTCAGCAGCGTCAGCGGCAAGATCCGCCTCGACAGCAACGCGAGGGAACTCGAAGTCGGCAGCATCAGCGGTACGGTCGAACTGACCGGAAGCGGCGAGCGCGCGCATGTCGAGACGGTTTCCGGTGACATTGATTCGCGAGCCAACCGCGAGCGCCTGAAACTGGAAACCGTATCCGGCAACATCGCGGTGAGCACGGACAGCTATCGCGAGTTCTCGGCCAGTTCGGTCTCCGGCGACATCAGCCTGCGCGGCAAGCCGCTCGACGACGCACGCGCCGACGCGGAGACCATGAGCGGCGACATCCGCATTGATGCGGGCAGCGATCTCTCGGCGCGAATCGAGGCGGAAACCTTCAGCGGGCGCATCCGCAGTGATTTCGGCAAGGTCGAGGAACCCGAGCACGGCCCCGGGCGTTCACTCGACACCAGCGTCGGTGATGGCCGCGCACGCATCAAGATCGACACCTTCAGCGGCGACATCAGCATTCGCCGCGACTGATCGCCCGCAGCCGCCTGCGGCGCGCCGCGGTCCGACAGAACTGAAGCGGGCATCCGCCTCGCGTACAATGCGCGCCCCGCAAGCTGCCAGCCCTGGCGCCTGCAGCAGATCCAGGCCTGGTCATGAGCAATCCGATCAACGAAATGTGCCGACGGCGCACGTTCGCCATCATTTCCCATCCCGATGCGGGCAAGACCACGCTGACGGAAAAGCTGCTGCTGTTTGGCGGGGCCATCCAAATGGCCGGCTCGGTCAAGTCGCGCAAGACCGCACGCCATGCGACCTCGGACTGGATGGCGCTGGAAAAGGAACGCGGCATCTCGGTGACCAGCTCGATCATGCAGTTTCCGTATGCCGGAAGGGTGATCAACCTGCTCGACACGCCTGGTCATGCCGACTTTTCCGAGGACACCTATCGCGTGCTCACCGCCGTCGATTCCGCGCTGATGGTGATCGACTGCGCCAAAGGCGTCGAGGAGCGCACGATCAAGCTCATGGAAGTCTGTCGCTTGCGCGATACCCCGATCATGACCTTCATCAACAAACTCGATCGCGAGGGCCGCGCCCCGATCGAGTTGCTGGATGAGGTCGAATCCGTTCTCGGCATCGCCTGTGCCCCGGTCACCTGGCCGATCGGCATGGGCTCGCGCCTGAAGGGCGTCTATCACCTGCTGCTCGACGAGGTGCACATCTTCGAGCCGGGCAGGAACTTCACCCGCCAGGATTCGACGATCTTCAAGGGCATCGACGATCCCGCCCTGCGTGCACGCATCGGCGAGGAGGCCTGGCGCGAGCTGCATGACGAGCTGGAACTCGTGCGCGGCGCTTCGCATCCCTTCGACAAGGATGCCTACCTTGCCGGCAAGCTGACTCCGGTTTTCTTTGGTTCGGCGGTCAACAATTTCGGCGTGCAACTGCTGCTCGATTTCTTTGCCGAGCACGCGCCTACCCCGAAATCGCACGAAACCACGACGCGCACCGTGCATGCCGACGAACCCCACATGACCGGCTTCGTGTTCAAGATCCAGGCCAACATGGATCCCATGCACCGCGATCGCGTCGCCTTCATGCGCATCTGCTCCGGCACATTCACCGGGGCCATGAAGGCGCTGCATACGCGCACGGGCAAGGAGATGAAGCTGGCCAATGCACTCAGCTTCATGGCCTCGGATCGCGAAATCGTCGAGCAGGCCTACGCCGGCGATGTCATCGGCCTGCACAACCACGGCACGATCTCGATCGGCGACACCTTCACCGAGGGCGAAATCCTGAGCTTCACCGGCATCCCGAACTTCGCCCCGGAACTGTTCCGCCGGGCGCGCCTGAAGGATCCACTGAAGATGAAGGCCTTGCACAAGGGCCTCGCCCAGCTTTCCGAGGAAGGCGCCACGCAGTTCTTCCGCCCGCTGATGTCCAACGACCTGATTCTCGGTGCCATCGGCGTTTTGCAGTTCGACGTCGTCGCCTACCGGCTGAAGGACGAGTACGGCGTCGAATGCGCGTTCGAGAATGTCGGTGTGGTCACCGCACGCTGGGTGCGCTGCGCAAATGCCAGGAAACTCGAGGAATTTCGCGAAAAGGTCGCGCAGAACCTCGCCATCGATGCCGCCGGCGAGCTGGTCTATATCGCACCGAGCCGGGTCAACCTGCAGTTGACCATGGAGCGCTGGCCGGACATCGAGTTTGCCGCAACCCGTGAGCACGCCACGGTCGTTGCCGTCTGAACCCCTAGACGTGAAAACGCCCGGACATGCCGGGCGTCTCCTGCATCAGCTTCCCGGCGCAATCAGCCGCCGTTGAAATCCGAGCGGAACAAGCCATCGCCAATGTCCATCGGTGCCGGCGCATCGGCTGCGGCAAAGATGCGATCCTGGCTGGTGAAGATGCGATCAGGCCGGGCTGCCGCCGTCATTCCCTCATCCGTCAATTGACCGTCGTGCGGTTGCCAGAAGACGAAACCGGCGACCAGCACCAGGCAAGCCGCCAGTCCCGCCCAGCGGATCGAGCCGGCATGGCGACGCGCCTTGTCCGCACCATGGCGCAGGCGACGCCCGCCACGCCCATGCGCAAGGGGTGCGCGCACGTTCACGGCTTCGGCAACAATCGCGGCATCAGCCGCCAGCTCATGCAGCAGGCGCACCAGATCGGTCTGCACAGGCGAGCGCGAAAGGCGGGCAGCAACTTCATCGCGACGATCGCCCGCCAGGCTGCCGGCCGCGGCAGCGACGAGCGTGTCGGCATCGATCAGGTCCGCACAGCCGGCCTGGGCCTGCACATTCATGCGTCGATAGAGATTTGACAGACTGCGCTCAATCATCGAATTCACCATATCCCAATTCACGCAGGCGGCCTTTCAAGCCTTCCAGCCCACGCGTCACCAATTTTCTTGCCGCTTCGGCGGAGGTGCCCGCCACATCGGCAATTTCCTGAAACGAATATCCCTGCAAGTGCAAGGTGATCGGCAGGCGTCGACGCTCCGGAATCTCCGCCAGGCAGCGCTGCAAGCCGCCCATGCGCTCGCCATCACTGGCTGTCTGCTCGGGTCCGATGCCTTCCTCCGGCAACTGGCCGGGTTCGTCATCGTCCTCGGGCAGCGGTTCGGCGGCCCTGACTTCGGCCCGCCGCAACGCATCGATCACCGTGGTCGCCACCACTCTCTGCACATAAGACGCATGAAAGGCCCCGGAGCGGTCACGCGAGATTGCTTTCCACAGGCGGATGCGGACTTCCTGCTCGACGTCGTCGGGATCAATGCCATGCCGATCAAGCCGATAACTGCGCATCAGCGCGCCCAGGCGTGAGCCAAAATCGCTCAGGACCTGTTCAAGGCGGGCATCGACGTCTGCGGAATCTCGACTCATGGGATCACGGCTCGCAACGGGGCCGCCATGCTCCACGACCCGCCCGCAGAGCGCAATCTCATCCGCCGCGAGCCGTGCGCCAGCACGCGGAATCAGGCGACCTGTTGCAGGATGGGCGGCAACGGACAATGCAGGGCGGCACAGACCGTGCGCAGGAGCTCCGCTTCATTGACGCTGACCATGCCGTCCGCACTGATGGCATGGGTCAAGCCTCGCACCACCATCTCCTTGCCCGCCGGGGTCAGCAGATCGAGCCTGGGCAGGGCGCGATCCAGCGCCCGCGCCCAATCCTGCGGCGGCGCGTACACGGGTTTGATGCCTGGCAGCACTTCGTGGAGTCCCAGCACGTAGGCGCGACGGGCGCCTTCGCCATCCTCGTGGCCGTATTCGGCGAGCACGGCAAACAGGTCGCAGAGTTCGGCCACGGCATCGCCGAGCTTGATCCGCCCCATGACCCGCGTCAGGGCCGGATTCAGCGCATCGACAACCTGCACGCCAACCAGCCGGGCCAGGCAATACTCGTCCAGGCTGACCCGGCCATCGGCCTTGATCAATTGCTTGAGCACGATCACGAAAGTCTGCAGTTTCGGTCGCGGCTGCCGGCGCAAGGCAGGAAAGGCAAGCGCCGCCAGCGGCAGGCGTTGCATCGGATGCAGCCGGGCGGTGTGCAATGCCAGTTGTTCGACTTGGGCGACGGTACCGGCATCGTGATAGCGGACAATCAACTCGATCTGCTGCTTGCGCACGGCGGCATCGGCATTCAACAGCAAGGCAAAAATCACCGCCATCGACTGTTCGCGGCCATGCGCCGCTGCACCGAGAACCGCGGGTATCGACGTGTTGAGCGCGGCCGCGGCCTGATAATCCCCGGTATCCGGATTGCCGACCTGTTCGGAAACCGCGGTGGCCGACAGACGCATCGCTTCGGTGGATGACGGCAGTTTCCCGGCTCGGCTTGCGGATTCGGGGCGGACCGAGCCACGCGCCGGCGCGAAGCCCGCCACGGACGCTTGCGGATCATCGCTTTCACCGACCCGCCTCGGTTGCGCCCAGTCGGCGGCGATCTCGGCAAGTTCGTCCGGGTTGAACTGCGGCTGCAGACGCTTGATGCGATCGACCAGTGGTGGATGCGTGGCGAACAACGCCGAATAGCCGACGCCGTCACCAAACAGCATGTGTGCCACTTCCTCGCCGTCATGGCTGGTCAGCCTGGAGCCGTCGCTGAGCCCGCCGATCTTCTTCAGGGCACCGGCAATGCCATCGGTCTGGCGGGTGAATTGCACAGCCGAGGCATCGGCGAGGAATTCGCGCTGGCGCGAAATCGAAGCCTTGATGATGCGGGCGAAGAAGACGCCGATATAGCCGACCGCGAGCAAGGCGATGCCGAAGGCAATGATCAAGCCGCCGTCGCGAGCGCGCGAATCCGCCGTTGTCTGGGCAATCTTGCGTCCGATGATGGCCAGCACGAGGATGCCAAAGGCAACCCCGATCAGGCGGATATTCAGACGCATGTCACCGTTGAGCAGATGACTGAACTCGTGGGCGATGACTCCCTGCAGTTCCTCCCGAGTGAGCTTGTCGAGGCAGCCTCGCGTGACCGTCACCGCGGCATCGGCGGGTGAATAGCCCGAGGCGAACGCATTGATCGCGGTTTCCTGCTCCAGCACGAAGATTTCCGGTACCGGCACACCCGAGGCAATGGCGATTTCCTCGATCACGTTGCGCAGGCGACGGTAGGCAAAATCCGTGGTATCGACCGCAATCGGCGTCGCCCCGAGCTGGCGGGCGACCGCACTGCCGCCGCCGCGCAAGGTCGAAATCCGGTACAGCGTGGCCAGGCCGATCACGGCGATCACGCCGAGCGAGGTCGCCAGGATGGCACCGCCAGCCACACCGGCAGCGCCGCGACGCTCTTCCCTGCCGATGCCGAGCGCGAGCAGGACGATGAAGTCGACGGCGGCGACAATGCAGATCACGGCGATCGTGAACAACACGATCATGCGCCGCGTCTGCCTGCGCGCAAGCTCCTGGTGGGTAAAGAAATTCAGCGCTCGACCCTCGAACTCGTTCCCGCGTGACGGTTGGCCGGCGCCGGCGAACCGTCCGTTGCAGCCATCAGCTGAATGAAACTTTCACCGCCTCGCGCTTCTCGGGGGCATCGATCTCGAGCAGTTGCGCCGGCGTGAAGGCGAACATGTTGGCGACGATCGAGCTCGGGAAAACCTCGCGGGCGTTGTTGTAGGCCATGACCGAATCGTTGTAGGCCTGGCGCGCAAAGGCGACCTTGTTCTCGGTCGAAGTCAGCTCTTCACTGAGCTGCATCATGTTCTGGTTGGCTTTCAGGTCCGGGTAGGCTTCCGACAGCGCGAACAAACGCCCCAGCGTCTGGGTCAATGCATTCTCGGCACCGGACAGTTGCTGCATCGCCTGCGGATCGCCCGGATTGGCCTTGGCCGCGGAAAGTCCGGAAACTGCCGAATTGCGCGCCTGAACGACGGCTTCCAGGGTTTCCCGCTCGTGCTTCATGTAGCCTTTGGCGGTCTCGACCAGGTTCGGGATGAGGTCATAGCGACGGGTCAACTGGACATCGATCTGGGCGAACGCATTCTTGTAGCCGTTGCGCGCAGTGACCAGTCCGTTGTAGACACTGATGGCATAGAAAGCGAACAGCACAATGACACCGAGGACAATCAATGCAGTCATTTCTTTTCCTCCGAAACGCAATGATCAAGCCGCAAGATCGAGCATAACATGGGCTTGCGATCCCCAATGGCGACCATCGTGAAGCGGAATTTCCTGCTCCTGGCGGCAACCTTCAGCCTCTTCCTCGGTCTTGCCGGCGAAAGCATGGCAGCCGTGCACAAGTCCGCTCACGCACCACGCAAGAACCAGCGCGTGCGCACCGTCACGGTGCCGCCGAAGGTGGATGCAAAGGCAATCGCCAACGACATCCAGCCGTTCATGGCCGACCTTGATCGCTGGATCGACCAGATCGAGGATGCCGGCGAGGTTTCCGGCCTCGCCGTGGCCGTGGTCCAGGGCAATGAAGTCGTCCACGAACGCACGCTTGGCTATGCAGATTGGAACAGTCGCGAAAAGATCGAAGCCGACACCGTGTTCCGCCTTGCATCGCTGTCCAAGGCCTTTGCCACAACCCTCAGCGGCCTGCTCATCGAGAACGGCTTGCTGCACTGGGAGACGACGATATCGAGTGTGTTGCCGACCTTCAGCCTGGCCGACCTCGACAGCAGCAACAAGCTTACGATTGCCGACATCCTCAGTCATCGCGTCGGCCTGCCGCACAACACCTACGACAGCCTGATCGAACAGGACGAACCCTATCCCTTGCTGGTCGAGCGCCTCGCGGAGGTGCCGATGGCCTGCCCGGTCGGCGAATGCTACGCCTACCAGAACATCGCCTTCAGCCTGATCGGCGACATCACCTACGCCGTCACCGGCGACTTCTATTATCACGAAGTGGAGAAACGGATATTCCACCCGCTCGGCATGAGCACGGCCACTTATGGACGCGACGCGCTCGAACAATCGAAGCATTGGGCGCGTCCGCATCGGCGCAGCGGCAAGCGCTGGAAAGCGTTCCAGCCAAATGAAGCCTACTACCGCATGCCGCCGGCAGCCGGCGCCAATGCGAGCCTGCGCGACATGGAGAAGTGGCTGATCGCGCAGATGGGCGGAAGGCCAGACGTCCTCTCGGCGCAGTTGCTGGAGACATTGCACACGCCACTGGTGGAAACCCCGCGCGACCTGCGCTCCACGCCGTGGCGCCGCGGCCGCCTGCTGGATGCGCAGTACGCCCTGGGTTGGCGCGTCTATCAATATGCCGGCGAACCACTGGTCTTCCATGCCGGAGCCGTCCAGGGCTATCGAGCCATGATTGGTTTCCTGCCTGACCGGCAGGTTGGCCTGATCATGCTCTGGAATTGCGAATCCGCGGCACCGAGCGGACTGATGCCGATGCTGTTCGACCGGTACCTCGGCCTGCCCGCGGTGGATTGGGCCGGTGTCGGCACGTCGGCGACAACGAGCAGCGGCGGCGGCATCGACTGAGGCCCGGGCCGAGGCGATGCCCCTCGCCGGCGCTCGGGAATCGTGCGAACGACTATCGGGTAGCATAGTGCACGATTGCCGACTGATAATTGCTCAGGGACGCATCACCCGCTCGCAGGAGCCCGCGAATGCTGATTGCCGAACAACTGATGTTGTTGTGCATTGACCCGGTATCGGGAAAATTCGAGGTTTCGCGCAGCCATGCCGATATCGACGAGCTGGCCGCAGCGGCGATCATTCTCGATCTCTACGAGCAATGCCGGCTGCGCTACCAGGGCGGGCATATCGTCATCGAAGCCTTGCTGCCGACAACGCAACCGCAGCTGGCTGCGGCCGAACAGGTGCTGGTGGGCCAGGTCAACGGCCTGACGGTGATAGCTGCGATCGAATTGCTCGTTGCGCGCCTCGATCCCATCAGCACCCATCTGCTGGAGAGCCTGTTTCGCCGCGACGTGCTGCACCAGGTACGCGAATCGTGGTGGCCGTGGAGCAGGAAGCATTTCCCGTTGCGCTCGATCCAGGCACGCAACGAAGCCTCGGCAAAGCTGCAAGTCGCCGCGACTTCGCGCACGAATACGTTGCGCGAGCTCGGCCTGCTGATCCTGACCGATCTCGCCGGAATGATGGCGGAGAGCCTGAGCGGGAACGCCCACGAGGCCGCGGCGCAAAAACTGCTGCATCTGCCGGATCAAGCCATGGATGACCGCAACGGGCACGAACTCCTCGTGCACATTCGCCAATACCTGACTCCCTAGCAAAACTCCGCGCGCGCAGCGACACGCTGCACGCGCCATGCCTGCGCGAGCGTCCGGCTATCAGCGCCCGAGCTTGAATTCAATCCGTCGACGCACGGTGGAATTGACCGCAACGCCATTCTCCAGGCGCGGACTGAACGTCGTGCGCTCGATCGAACGCACCGCTTCGCGGTCGAAGATGCGCGGCGGATTGGAAGCAGTGACGCTGGCGTTTGTCACCTTGCCATCGGCGGTCACCGTGAACTCGACCTCGACCCAGCCTTCTTCACGATTGCGTGCGGCCTGCGGTGGATAGGTCGGCGCGACCGGAGTGACGACCAGCACGTCGCGCGTCTCGCCCTGCGGCGCAGCGGGTGTGGGCGCTGGCTGCACGGGCGCCGGTGGCGGAGCGGGTGTCGTCGTCGCCGTGGCGGCAGCGCTGCCGGCAGGTGAACCGGCTGCCGGCGAGGGCGAAGTTTCCGCAGTCCCTGCTGTCGTTTCCGGCGTTGCCGGCGCAGTGGCAGGCGCGGCGGCAGCGGCGGCGGCAGCCGCAATTTGTGCTTCCTGCTGATCAAGCTGTTTGCGCTTTGCATCCATCTTGCTGCGCAGGATCGTCAGCGTGTAGTTGCTGGGATCGGCCTTGGCCAGGGAGTCGATGATGCGGGTCGCCTCTTCCAGATTGCCCTGGTTGATTTCCTGTTCGGCGGTGCCGCTGGCAAATGGAAACAGTTCGCGCAAGGCGTCGGCGGCACCGGAATTGCCTGGATCCTTCTGCAGGATCGCCAGATAGAACTCGAGTGCGTTGTTGCCGGCCGGCGCAACCATGCGTTGCTCGGCCATCGCCTTGCGCGCTTCCCGATACAGCTGATCGATGCCGAGACCTTCAACCGCCGCGGAGACAACCGGGGCGGCCGCTTCCTCGCCGCCGGCAGCCGGGGTTGCCGCCGTCGGAGCCGATCCCGGTGCGGTCGTCGTGCTGGCGCGGTTGGAATACCAGAAATACCCTCCGGCGATTGCGGCAAGGACCAAGACGATGATGATGATGGTCATCGCCGCGGATCCACGGATTGAACGCATATTCATTGAGGAAGATTTCATTGGCCACACGCTCCGGGGATGCAGGACGGAATACCCGCGCTCGCAACTGGCGCGTCCAAACAGCGGCATCGACGGAAATCCGAACCGGGTTCGCTGCGCGGTGGACAACAGCAAGCCAATGAATGGAGCGGCTTGCTTCAGGCCCACGCGTGCCGGCACCTGTCCTGAAGTTTCCTGCATGAACCGACCAGATCCGCGTGATTGATCGGCTCGCGCACCCCTGTCCTCAGCGTCAATCAACGTACGGACGAGGGGAAGATAGCGCATTCGGACGCGGGGTGTCACATCCCGCAGGGGAACCCCGGGCACGCAGGCAATGGCGGGAACAGCCCAACCGGCGCCCTTGCCGGGTGCGGATGCTCCCAGCCATGCGCGCTTCAGCATGCGCGTGACAGCATCCACACTCGGCGTCTCCTCCGTGAAGCGATGTTGAAATGACGCCGGACAACCCATTAAGGAGTCGAGTATGAGCAGCACGACAAATGTGACGGCCAAACCAGCAGCCGACGACAGCCGCCTTGACAAGGTGACCAGCCAGATCAGCGAAGGCATTGACGAGGTGGCACGCAGCGCCAGTCGCTTCAGCGAAAAATTGCGCAACAACGGCGCGGCCTTGAATGAAGAACTGTCAGCCGCCGGCGAGCGCTTTGGCGAAGGTGCAAAACGCCTTGGCAGCATTGCCAGCGAACAGATCCGCGCTCATCCTCTGGCCGCCATCGGCATTGCCGTTGCAGCCGGGGTGATTGCATCCCGCTTGTTGCGTCGTCGCTGAATCCGCGCGCATGACTGAGCGGCGCGTCGAAGCGGACAGCGAGGCTCCGCCGGTTTCCGAGCGGAGCCTCGTCGATGTCGCGCGCGATGCGTTTGCCGCGGCCATGCAGGTGGCCGAAACCACCCTCGCCTTGTTGCGCGCGGAGCTTCGCCTCGCCCGCCGCAGTGCCGTCACCCTGATCGGGCTTGCCATCGCCCTGGTCTTCCTCGCCACGGCGGTGTGGTTGGCACTCAACGCCGCCATCGTCGTCGGCATTTTCCAGTTGAGCGGTAATCTCTTGCTGGGCATCGCCCTTGTCGCCGCGCTCAACATTGCCGGAGCCCTGTTGACGGTGGCCGGCATGCGCCGCGCGTGGCGCGATCTCACCCTTCCGCATACGCGCGCCCTGGTTGCATCTTCTTCCGGGCGGCCAGCGAAACCGGAGGAGAAGCCATGAACAACTCGCGCCGGGCCCGACAGCATGTTGGCGACGCAGCCACGCGGGCGATTGATGCGCGCCGGCAGTTGCAGCGGCAGACTTCCGGCCTGCGCGAGCTTTACGATCGCTACCGCCCGGCCATCCTTGTCGGTGGAGGTTTGCTTGCTGGCCTCGTCCTTGGGCGCAAGCAGTTCGTGCACGCTGCGCGATCGGCATTCACGATCGCCAATCTCGGCATCGGCGTTGTGCGCTCCTCGTTCGGATCCATGTTGCTCGCCGCAACCCTGCACAAGGGGTCACCGACCGCCAGGCACGCACGCCCTGCCGCACGTGCCGATCAAGGCTGATCGAAGCTGTCGGCAAAGATGCGATCGGAATCGGGCAGGATCAGCAGGCTTGCCGATCGCGGCGGGAGATTCGCCAGGTTGATGCTCGTGCCGTCGAGGGTTCCGGATGCGACAAGGGCGATGTCGCTGCTGCCGCTGAACTGGTAGAGCTGCCAGGGTCCGCTCAGGTGCGTGCCGAGATTCACGGCGGCCGTCGTTGCCGTAGTCGCCTTGTTGAACAACAGCAGCATGACGTGCGCGCCCGGCTGGTGAATCGCATAGGCACCCAGTGCATCGATGCTGGCACTGCTTGCGCGCGTGCTGTGCCCGCTGACGTGCCCGCCGCTGCCATCGAAATCAAGATAGAGGCGAAATGCGCGCTCGACCAGGGACCCGGTCCCGGGCGCCACCCAGCGTGCCGCCATGTCGACACCTTCGCGGGCAAAGATGGCCAGCGCTTCGGCCTGAGCCAGAGCGCTGCTGGCACCGTTGTCCGCCCCCCAGTTGTACTCGCTGATCGACAAGCCGGTGCCTGGACACGAAGCGTCGATCCAGGCACGCACGCGCGGAATCAGGTTTGGTCGGCTGTAGTGCCACGGCGCGCTGTTGCCGAGATCGGAAAGCCATGATTCCGAGTCCCAGGCGGAATCATTGAGCTCCTTCAGGGAGCGCAGGCGACGCGCCGCGATGATCGCGGTTTCCGAGCCATTCGGCGGGTCGGAGAAATCCACCACGCCATCACCTTGCGGGTAGTAGTGCAGATCAAGGTAGTCGACCAGACGCACGCCGTGCGCTGCCTGGTAGCTGCACACTTGCTGCAGGTACCACTGCACGAACGGAGTGCCGCCGTGCGCGGCACGATCGTCTCCGTCGAGGCAATTGTCGGCTGCCGAACCGAACAGGTCGCAGTAACCCCAGGTCACCGGGCCGAGTATCTTTGCCGCCGGATCCTGCGCCTTGATCGCTGAAGCGTAAGTCACCGTACGCTGCCAGATTTCGTCGTAGGTCAACGGCGCCGGGTGCACATCGCGGTGCGTCGAGTTCCACAACATGGGCTCGTTGTCCAGCGCGTAGTAGCGCACTCCGCCATTGGCCGCCGTGCCAAATCGCTGCTGCAGATGCGCCACCCAGTTGGCCTGGGTTTGCGCGGTCGAAATATCCGAGGTGTCGAGCGGATCGTTGCCGATGATGTAGCCCGCCGCGTTGCAGAATCCGGTCTGGTTCTGTGCAGGATTGCAGCGCCCATTGCCGGCATCGGCGGTGCACCAGCTCGGTGGCGATGAGCCGAAGTAACTGCATTCCGTGACCAGCTGCGCGCCATACTTCGCGACCGAAAAACCCCAGCGCTTCTGCTGCACCGGTTTGGGTATCCAGCCGATGGTGCTGAGGGTCAGCAGGGGTTGCGATCCTGCGGCGAGCGTCGACGCAACCAGGCCCTCCAGCGATGAGCCCGCCGGCGTGCCGTTGCCATCGGGAATATTCATGTAGAACCAGTCAGCCGCCGTGTTGTGCACGTCCGCTTGCCAGTTGTATCGCGTCGTCGAATTGCCGCCGCGGCGGATCAAGGGATAGGCAAGATGCGAGAGATCCGGTGCACCGCTGACACCGAAGATCAGTGGATTGAGCGGGCGATGATCGGACTGCAGGTCGACCTGCACGGAAACCGTCGCCGCCTGGACAGGCGTCGCGACGGCAAGGGAAAGGACAAGCAAGGCACTCGCGACTTCGCTACGCATGACGGACACCCCTCGTGGCAATGCCGCCACGCTAGCAAGTTGTCATGCAGGGGGATTGGCCGACGTTCACACTTTCGATGCGACCTGGGTGACCTTGTCGAGGCGGTGATCCAGGTCCGGCTGCCGGGCCGGTCGGTTCACGCCTTGCAAACCCTGGATCGGATCCGGAAATCTCTCCCTGCGCTGGGCATACCGCAGGGAGAGCAGTCCGGTTGCAAGATCCAGTGAAGCTTTTTTACCTGCACTTGGTGTGCAGTGACTCTGTACTGCCCTGCATCAACGATGCGATGCGTGGCATGCAGTGAAAAGCCAGTTGCCAGCCGACAACTGGCTGCAACGCCTTACTTCTTCGCAGCTTTCTTTGCCGCTTTCTTGGCGGGTGCCTTTTTCGCAGCCGCTTTCTTGGCCGGAGCCTTCTTCATTGCGGTTGCGGCTTTCGCCTTTGCCGCTTTCTTTGCCGGAGCCTTCTTTGCAGCGGCCTTCTTGGCCGGAGCTTTCTTGGCCGGAGCCTTCTTTGCGGCCTTCTTGGCCGGAGCCTTCTTTGCCGCTACTTTCTTGGCAGCCTTCTTGGCGGCCGGTTTCTTCGCAGCGGGTTTCTTTGCAGCTGTTTTCTTTGTGGCCATATCGCGTCTTAACTCCTCGTCAGTTGGCAGTGGTTGCCCAGTAAAAGCGTGAAGAAATGCTTCGCACAGCAAATTGCTGTTGGTAGCGTGGCGCAGGTTGGCGACCTGGCGCCGGGTCCGTTCGTCGGACAGAAGTCGAAGAATGTGCAGTGGAATCGATACCGTGATTTTTCTTACGGCCAATGATTTCAGACCGTGTTCGATATAGGGTTCGACGAATCTGGATGCAGCCATGATTCCTTTTTTGTTTCCGTTGTGTTGCTGACGCGAAAATTATGCTTGTCAGATGCGCGTGTCAACAAATTTCTGACGGAAAACAAGAGGCTGCATTCGGCCGCCAGAGGCTGCTTTTCATCCGGTTTTCTACCGGCATTTGCCGGTTTTTGAAGAAAACATTTTTGGACGTAAAGACGCCCATACGTCCAGACAGAAAATGGCCTTGGACCCGGACAGCTAGGATTGGCGCGACATACAGGGTAATCGCCGTCTTCACGGTTAATCGGGATCACGTAATTCGAAGCCGGATGCAGCCATGCATTTTCCAAATCCCGGCGTGGCTGTTGTGCGCGGAATCCGTCTAAACCCGAGCACAACGGCGACGAAAATATTTTTCGATTTCGGCGACTTGCCGACCGGAAAACGAAAAACGGGCCGTTTATCCGGCCCGTTTCAAGAACTCGAAAACTTTTTCGGAGCGTGCGAATTCAGTCGTCTTCGCTATCGACGATTTCGGCATAGGCATCCGGATCGAGCATTTCCTCGAGCTCGTTTCGATCGGAAATCTTGACGACGAAAATCCAGCCGTCGCCGTAGGCATCTTCGTTGATCGTCTCGGGACGATCAGCCAGCGCTTCGTTGACCGCGACGATCTCGCCACTCAACGGCGAATAGACGTCCGACGCCGCCTTGACCGATTCAACCACGGCGGCGGCGGTGCCGGCCTGCGCCATGTCGCCTACGTTCGGCAGCTCGACATAGACCAGATCGCCGAGCAGGCCCTGTGCGTGATCGGAGATGCCGATGGTGGCCGTACCGTTGTCTTCGACGCGCGCCCATTCGTGGGACTTGAGAAACATCAGATCACCGGGAATCTCTTTCATGTCTGCTGGCCTGGGATGGAGGATGACGTGTTGACGGATTCTAGCCCGGATTATTCGTGAAGGGCGCGGATGGCGGCGAGTCTTTTGATCCGCTTCGCTGCCGCGCGGGTCAAGGGCCGCCGGCACCGTGCCGGCGCAGGATGCACCGGGAGGAGTCGTCAGTTGCATGGGCATCCGGCAGCACGCCTGCGTGCAATGCATGCGAGGGCATTCTTCGCGGCTTCATGGACAGGACGGACCAGCAGCCGGAATGGATCGCGGTGCGCTCAGGCGACGACTGCCTGACCGTCGCGGACGAATGGATAGCGGACCATGCGCACGGCAACCTCGCGGCCGCGAATATCCACGCGGACACCGTCTTGGGTGCCGGCCGGAACCCGGGCAAAGGCAATTGCCTTGCCGAGTGTCGGCGAGAATGTCCCGGAGAGGATTTCGCCATCGCCAGCCTCGGTGAGCACCTTCTGGCCGTGGCGCAACACGCCCTTCTCGTCCATGACGATGCCGATCATTTCGCGCCCGCCACCTGCGGCCTTGTGCTTCTCCAATGCCGCGCGACCGATGAAGTCGCGACCCTCGTCGAGCGCGACCGTCCAGGCCAGTCCGGCCTCCCAAGGCGTGATCGTCTCATCCATGTCCTGGCCATACAGATTCATGCCGGCTTCCAGGCGCAAGGTGTCGCGCGCGCCGAGCCCGGCGGGTTGCACGCCTGCCGCGCGCAGGCGATCCCACAGGCCGACGGCGGCGCCTTCCTCGACCATGATTTCGAATCCATCCTCGCCGGTGTATCCGGTTCGGGCGATGAACAGGCCATCGGCCGCGAGCGCGACAAACTTGCCCAGCTTGAGCGCCTTTGCCGCCGTCGACTCGCCGAACACCGATGCTGCCTTCGCCCGCGCATTCGGCCCCTGCACCGCGATCATCGCAAGGTCGGAGCGCTCGCTGATCAGCACGTCGAAGGCCTTTGCCTGGGCGGTGATCCAGGCCAGGTCCTTGTCGCGCGTCGATGCATTGACCACGGTGCGGAAGAAATCTTCGGCGAGGAAATAGACGATCAGGTCATCGATCACGCCGCCTTCGGCATTCAGCATGCACGAGTACAGCGCCTTGCCGGGTACCTTGAGCTTGTCGATGTTGTTGGCCAGCAGATGGCGCAGGAACTCGCGCGTGCGCGGCCCGTGCATGTCGACAACGGTCATGTGCGAAACGTCGAACATGCCGGCGTCGCGGCGCACGGCATGATGCTCCTCGATCTGCGAACCGTAGTTGAGCGGCATGTCCCAGCCGCCGAAATCGACCATCTTGGCGCCAAGCGCACGGTGCGAATCGTTGAGTACAGTCTTGCGCGTCATGGGATCGGCCTGCAGGGAAAAAGCCGATTATAAGGAACAGTCCCTTGCCTGTGCCGAAGTCCTCGACGTCGCCGGGCACGCAAGCGCGAACATCGACCTCGCCAGCCGACGGCAACGCCGAACAGCCGACCTCAGGATTGCGGGTCGATCACCACTTGCAGGGTCGTGCCGTTCACGGCGATCACGCGCACCGCGGTGTCAACCGGGCAATCGCTGCCCTCGACCATCCACACCGAATCGCCGACCTTGACCTTGCCGCGACCGTTGGTGATGGCATCAACAACCAGTACGCGGCGACCGATCATGCGATCGCCCTTTCGATTCAGCAGAGGCTGGTCGTCACGCAACTCGGCAGCCGGGCGGATGTATTTCCAGTAGACGAAACACACGCCGACCGCGAGCAAGGCGAAGAGGATGGCCTGGGCCAGGAAGGACAGCCCCGGGAACACCAGCATGACCATTCCCATGATGGCCGCGGCGAGTCCGATCCAGAGCAGGAAATATCCTGGCGCAACCAGTTCAGCCGCAATCAGCAGCAAGGCCAGCAGCCACCAGCCGTAGCTGGCGAGGAGGTTGGAGATCGTCGCGTCCATGGTGGCTCCTGCTCAGCGGATGACCGGTGCCGGGCGTGGCGGGGGCGGCGGTGGTGGCGTGCCGGATTTTTCCAGCGCGCTCTTGGCGATTTCCGCGATTCCAGCCAGCGAGCCGATGATGCCGGTGGCCTCGAACGGCAGCATCAGTACCTTCTGGTTCGGCGAATGCGCCATTTCCTTGAGCGCCTCGACATACTTGTTGGCAACGAAATAATTGATCGCGTTGATGTCGCCACTGGCAATCGCGTCCGACACCATCGTCGTTGCCTTGGCTTCGGCCTCGGCGAGTCGCTCGCGCGCCTCGGCCTCGCGATATGCGGCCTCGCGCTTGCCCTCGGCTTCGAGGATCGCCGCCTGCTTCTCGCCATCGGCCTTGAGGATGGCGGCCTGGCGGAAACCTTCCGCCTCGAGGATGTTGGCGCGCTTCTCACGCTCGGCCTTCATCTGCCGCGCCATCGAATCGACGAGATCGCGCGGTGGCGAAATGTCCTTGATCTCGATGCGGGTGACCTTGACGCCCCAGGGATGGGTTGCCTCGTCGACGACCGTGAGCAGCTTGGCATTGATCTCGTCGCGCTTGCTCAGCGATTCATCGAGATCCATCGAACCGAGCACGGTGCGGATATTGGTCATGATCAGGGCCAGCGAGGCCTGTTCGAGATTGGCAACCTCATAGGCGGCCTTGGCCGCATCCAGAACCTGGTAGAAGACCACGCCGTCCACGCGCACCACGGCGTTGTCCTTGGTGATGACTTCCTGCGAAGGAACATCGAGTACCTGCTCCATCATGTTGATCTTGTGGCCGACGCTTTGCACGACCGGCACGAGCAGATGGAATCCCGGGGTCAGCGTATGCGTGTACTTGCCCCAGCGCTGCACGGTCCACTCGTATCCCTGCGGCACGATGCGCACCAGCTTGGCCAGGACGATGAAGGCCATGACCACGACGACCAGACCGATGAAACCACCCATTTGCCTCTCCCCGCGAATCCATGTCGATGCAATCTAGCAGGACTGCACGGCCAAGGGGAATCAGGATGCGGCATCCTCTTGCGGCTGCGGCCGCGAAATATCCTCCGCTTGCGCCAGGATCAAGGTGACCTGCAGGCCACCCGCGGGACGATTGGCCAGTTGCAAGCGTCCGCCATGCGCCTCGGCGATCTCGCGTGCCAGAGCGAGGCCGAGTCCGCTGCCACTGCGCTTGGTCGAATAAAACGGCAACACCGCATTGGCCAGCACGGTCTCGCTCATGCCCGGGCCGCGATCGCGCACTTCGATGCGCACGTCGCGACCATGCAGGGTGACGGCAAGCTCGATGTCCTCCACCGCGCCGCCCGACTCGACCGCATTCTTCAGCAGATTGATGAGCAACTGCTCGATCTGGCCGCGATCGAACCAGCCGGCGGTCGTCGGTGGCGATCCGGCAAGGCGGAACGGCGAGTGCTGGCCAAGCGCGGCGAGGAATGGCAGCCATTCCACCGTCGATCGCTGCGGCACGGGCAGCTTGGCGAAGTGCGCATAGCCCTGCACGAAGCTGCCAAGATGCCGCGCGCGCTCCTCGATCGTGTCGAAGACCCGTTCCAGGCGATCGAGATCACCACGCCGCGCCAGCTCCCGCCCGGAATGGGAAAGCGAGCGGATCGGTGCCAATGAATTGTTCAGCTCGTGGCTTACCACGCGGATGACTTTTTTCCACGTGGCCACTTCCTGGCGCGACAATTCGCGGGTCATGCGACGCAGCATGACCATGCGGTGCGTGCGTCCCTGCAACTTGAACTGGCGTTGCGAGAGATGGAAGGTTTCCTCCTCGTGGTCGATCTCGACATTGAACAGCACGTCGGTGCCGAGATTCAGGGCTTCGGAAAACTGCGGCGCGGCCTCGGCAACGATGACATTGAAATCCGCGCCGTTCATCGTGCGCCCGCTGTTCAGCAGGCCGCGTGCGGCGAGATTGGCATACACCACGTGTCCGCCGGGCTCGATCAGGATCATCGCGGTGGGCGTGTTCTGCACGACCGTATCGAGCAGCAGTTCACGCTGGAACAGGTTCTGTCGCTGCTCGCGCAGCACCCGCCCCAACTCGTTGTGCGCCGCGACCAGGTCGCCCACCTCGTCGCGCCGCGTGTTGCGGATCGAGAAACTGAAATCGCCATCGCCGAATGCCGAAACACTGCCGCTCACCGCACGGATCAGCGCCGTCACCGGACTTGCCAGGTGTCGGGCGAGAATGAGGGCCGGAAGCGCCAGCACGAGCACACTCGCCGCAATCGCCCAGGCCGCTGAATCAAGCCACTGCAACCACAATACCAAAACGACTGCGGTCAGCAGCGACCAGAAGGTCAGTACCGCGGCGAGTTTTCCTTCAAGCGAGAAGATGCGCATGCGAGGTGGCGTCCCGGCAAGCAAGGCTGCAGGGTGCATTGTCCGGGCAAGCCCTTGCCGCATACAACCGGCCGACGCCCGACACGACCGCAATCCGCAGCCGCGCTTGCGACAAGCTCATGCATTGCAGAGGTTTGAAGGAAAAGCATCGTGGCTGAAACCTGCTCCTACAATTCCCTATTCCCGAGCAATGCCCACACACGCGCGGATGCCGCTACAATTCGCCGCCACTGCCACGGCCAGGCTCGTCCAGGCCATGCCTTTCCGCTTCGCGCACCGGGCCTATAGCTCAATGGTTAGAGCAGCGGACTCATAATCCGTTGGTTCCAGGTTCAAGTCCTGGTGGGCCCACCACGCAATCAGTCTTCGCGGGTCACGCGCAACACTTCTTCGGTGGTGGTCTGGCCGGCCAGGCATTTGCGCCAGCCGTCTTCGAGGATGCTCGGTGCGCGCGTGCGCGCGTGGCGTTCGAGCTCGGCTTCGGATGCGCCTTCATGGATCAGACGACGCATGACGTCATCCACCGGTACCAGTTCGTAGATGCCGGTGCGGCCCTTGTAGCCGGCATGAAGGCTGCCGAGATCGCTGCGTGGCCGATACAGGGTGACCACGCTGTCGGCGGCTTGGCCGAAAGCAGCAAGTTCGGCCGGGCTGGCTTGATAGCTTTCGCGGGTCGCCGGATCGAGCGCGCGCACGAGGCGCTGGGCGAGCACGCCCACCAGGCTTGATGAAAGCAGGAACGGCTCGACGCCCATGTCGCGCAGTCGCGCCACCGCGCCGACCGCCGAATTGGTGTGCAGGGTGGAGAGCACGAAATGTCCGGTCAACGATGCCTGCACGGCGGTTTCGGCGGTATCCAGATCGCGGATCTCGCCAACCATGACCACATCCGGATCCTGTCGAAGGATGGCGCGCAGTCCGCGCGCGAAGGTCATGTCGACGCGCGTGTTGACCTGGGTCTGGCCGATGCCGTCGATGTAGTACTCGATCGGATCCTCGACCGTCATGATGTTGCGCGAGGAATCATTGAGCTTGAGCAGGGCACCATAGAGCGTCGTGGTCTTGCCCGAGCCGGTCGGGCCGGTGACCAGCAGGATGCCGTGCGGGCGCGCAATCATCGATTCAATCCGCGTCCGCGTATCCGCGTCCATGCCAAGCTGGGCCAGGTCGAGACGGCCCGCCTGCTTGTCGAGCAGGCGCAGGACGACGCGCTCGCCGTGGCCGGCCGGGATCGTCGACACGCGCACATCGACCGGGCGCCCGGCGATGCGCAGACCGATGCGGCCATCCTGCGGCAGCCGCTTCTCGGCTATATCCAGCTTGGCCATGACCTTGATGCGACTGACCACGGCATTGGCGATGCCTTTCTGTGGCGCCAGCACTTCACGCAGCACGCCGTCGATGCGAAAACGCACGACCAGGCGACTCTCGAACGGCTCGATGTGGATGTCCGAAGCACCTTCTTTCACCGCCTCGGTCAGCAGCGCATTGATCAGGCGGATGATCGGTGCATCATCCTCGCTTTCGAGCAGATCCTCAGGCTCGGGCAACTCATCGGCGAGGGTTTTCAGATCGAGGCGTTCATCGAGATCCGAGACCATCGCGCGGGCGTCGTCGCCCTGCTCGTAGAGATCACGCAGCAGCTTCTCGAAGGCAGCCGGTTCGTAGGCGGTGAGTTTCAGGTCGACGCCGAGGTGGCGACGCAATTCAGCCAGCACCTCGGGACGCACGCCCTGGCGACAGGCGATGTCGGCCGAACCTTCGTGCCATGCGGTAAGGGTCGCGCCGTGCCGCCGGGCGAAGCCGAAGCCGGGTCGCGATGGCCGTGCCTCTGCGCGTGCTGCTTCACTCATTGCCCGTTCCGCGGCTTCGGTGTCTGCGTGCCGCCCACGTCGGTGCCGGGATCGCTGAGGAAATCGCGCACTTCGGGCAGCAGCGGCCGTTCGCTGCGCGGGGTCAGTGGTGCGCTTTCCTCGCGCAATTGCAGTTGTTCGGTGCGCATGTAGTTGTACTTTTCACTGGAGACCGCAGCTTCGGTGGCTGCGTCGCGCAGGATCTTGGGGCGCAGGAACACCATCAGGTCGCGCTTCTCGTTCTTGTTCGAACGATAGCGGAATAGGTTGCCGATGACCGGAATGCTGCCGAGACCCGGCACCTTGCTGTTGCTGTCGCTGACATTGGTGTCGATCAGGCCGCCAAGCACGAGCAGGGCGTTGTCGGCGACCAGCACGCTGGTGGTGAGTTCACGCTTGTTGGTGACCAGATCGACGGCACCGCTCACCGGCGGTGCCAGCGAGGAGACTTCCTGATGGATCTCCATGCGCACGGCATCGCCTTCGTTGACGTGCGGAGTGACCTTGAGTACCAGGCCGACATCCTTGCGTTCGATGGTCTGGAACGGATTGGTGACCTGGCCGTTCTGCCCGCTGCTGGCGGTGTTGGTGTAGGAGCCGGTCAGGAACGGCACTTCCTGGGCCACCTTGATTTCGGCCTCCTGGTTGTCGAGGGTGAGGATCGATGGCGTCGACAGGATATTGGTCTTGCCGTCGCCACGCAGGGCACGCACGAGCGCGCCGAGGTTGAGGATCTCCTTGTCCGTGCCCGGCAGCTTGATGGTGCCGTCGATGTACCCCAGAGACAAACCGCCCAATCCTGAGAGGCCAAGCGGATTGGTGGCCAGGGCGGTCAGCGCCGAGTTGCCGTTCGGCCCGGGGAAATTGGTGCCGCCAATGACACCCTGGCCCAGCGTGCCATCGTCGCGCTGCGGCGCGGTAAACCATTGCACGCCAATCTCGCTGGCTGTGGAATCGGCGACTTCGGCAATGATTGCCTCGATCAGCACCTGGGCGCGACGCACGTCGAGCTGGCGCACCACCGAGGCGAGCGAGCGGAACACAGCCGGCGGCGCGCTGATGATCAGCGAATTGGTCTGCTCGTGGGCCTGGATGGTCGCCGTGGACGCAGCCGCCGAGCCGCCAGCCTCGCCGGGCTTCGGCACGCTCGGCGGGGCAATGCCGGTCAACGTAGCCGAGATGCCCTGCAGGATCGGCACCAGGTCCTTGGCATTGGCATTGCGCAGGTAGATGACCTGGGTATCGCCGCCGTTTTCAAGCGGCGTGTCCAGGTGCGCGATCAAGGCACGCAATTTCAGCCGTGCGTTCTTCGCGCCGGCCAGCAGGATCGAATTGGTCCGCGTATCGGCAAACACGCGCGGCGATTCGGCATTCACCTGGGTGGCCTTGTCATCGGCCAGCGAGGTCAGCGTGCGCGCCATTTCCGCGGCGTTCGCGTGCAGCAGCGGAATCACCTCGACCTCGGCATCGGAAACCGTGTCGATGCGCTGGATGATGTTGACCAGGCGCGCAACATTGCCGGCGCGATCGGAGATGACCAGCGAGTTCGACGAGGCATGGGCGATCAACTGGCCGCCCTGCGGCATCAACGGCCGCAGGATCTGGATCAGCTCGTTGGCCGAAACATGCTTGACCGGCACGATCTGCGTGATGAGCTCGTCGGCGGAATGGTTGCGATCGCCGTTCAAGGCCGCCGAGCCATCCTGCTGCGCCATCGCCTCGGGCACGATCTTGATCATGCTGCCCTGGGTGATCGCGGCGTAACCGTGCACGCGCAGCACGGAGAGGAATACGTCGTAGATTTCGTCGGGCTTCATCGGCTTGGCCGAGATCACCGTGACCTTGCCTTGCACGTTCGGGCCGAGGATGAAGTTCTTGCCGGTGATCTCCGAGACCGTGGCGATCAGCGCCTGGATATCGGCATCCTTCAAATTGAGCGTATGCCGACCGTCGGCGTTGGCCACAACCGTGGACGGCGGCGTTTGCGCCTGTGCGGTCGCAAGCAGCACGCATGCCAACAGCAGGAAGATTCGGGACAGGAAAGCAGACTTCATCGGCTCGGACTCTCAATCAGGTTAATGCTGGCAGATGGCCGATCGTCGCATCACGCGCTGTCGCGCCGGATTCCCGACAACCTCCGCATCCCCTCGGCGGCGGACGCGCAAGCGTAGCAAAGCCCGCGATCGGGCGCTGATTCGGCCGGCTCCCGACAACCGAAAGGCGGATCATCCCGAATCCCGATCGGGCAGATCAAGCTCGTCAATAGTCCCGGCCCACTGCGGGACCTGTTGGCCACGCGCGCAAGGACAACGAAGACGCCCGTCGGCCCGGTGCGGCAGAACACACCAGCGCCGTCGCCCGGCGATCCGGGCATACCGGCACAAAAGTCTGCAAGCGCCAGCTTCGTCGCGCTGTCGGCCTGGGCCAGGCGACGGCGCTCAAGACCCATTGCGCCCGGCGGAGGGCGAACGGGTCGCCCATGGGAAGAACAAAGGGTGAAGGCCGCCGCAAGTGCGACGAAAAATACTTGAGCGGGCCGCGCGCCTTCATTCGCACCATCACGCGCTACAGCGCCCCAACGAACACGCTACGCATGGATCCCGCCATCACCGAAGTCGAGTCCGGGGGGTGCTCCAGGGCAACACACGCAGCCCTCGGTCGCATGCCTTGTTGCACGCACGAGCTTTACCTGCATTGGGGTTTTTGCCGCGATCGTGCGTATTGGCTGTCGAACCCTTGCGGAATCAATCCATGCCCACCTTCATCCAGTTCCTTCGCCACGCGCTTGCCACACTAGCCTTCACCTTGCCGGTCGCGGCGCTCGCGCAGATCGCGGCGCCCCTGGCCGAGCCCGGACCCGACCAGGTGATGCCGTGGTTCAACGGCCCCATCGCTCATATCGGCACCGTCCAGGCCTGCCTCAGCAATCCGCCAATTTACACCGACCGTGTGCTCGCCTATGCCGGGTTCAGCCATCCGCCGCCTTTGCGCACGCCCGCGGTCGGCGAAGTCTTCTACACCCATGTCCTTATCGGCCATCCCGGCAATCCCTGCAGCGGCAGCGCGGTCGGCCTCGAACTGATCCTGCCGCCCGGGGTGCAGATTGCGTATTCCCCGGCGAACCCGGTGTTCTGCTTCAGCGCGCGCGGCAATCCGCTGGTGCTCTACAACCTCGACGTCGATGCCGACTACGGCTGTCCGACCACGTTTCCACAGGGTCTGGAAGGCTACATGGTGATTCCGAAACGTGGCGGCCTGGGCAGCGCCTGGGGGATGCACCAGGGCTTCTACATCGAGATCCTGGTTCCGCTCATCGCGACCCAGGCGCAGGCCGGCAACAACCTGATCCGCTGGCGCATCAATCCCGACATCGGCGTGGTCGGTTACGCGCAGATCGGGCCGCAGGTCAACAACGACGTGCTCTTTCGCTCGGCGATGGAGGACGACATGCTCACGCTCGACCTGTGCACGCTCAGTCCGACACCGCAGGGCTGCTGATTTGTCGTCGATCGGTGAAACCCGCCAGAAGCTTTCGATGAATGCCTGCTTCCGTGACCCAAGCGTCAGGCATGCTTTTTCCAGGGTCGGATCAATCGCGCAACTTCACATCGACCTCGGTCGGCACGCCGCCGCGCCTTACGGTGACGCGCGCGCTGCCGGCAGTACCCAGGCTTTCGACGATCTGCTGACCACGCGCGACTGAATCGACCGGAATGCCGTTGACGGCGGTGACGATATCGCCGGGCTGCAGACCCAGCCTGCCGATCAGCGCCGCGTCGCCATTCGCGGCGGAGACGCGCACGCCGGCGATCTGGCCATTGTTGATGACCGGATCGATGCGCACATTGCTGGCCAACTCGGCAGGATTGCCACCGATCTTGTCCATCGTCTTCTGCCAGTCGAGTGCGCCATGGGCCAACTGCGGGGGTGCGAAAATCGGCAGCGGGCCGGGATCGGTGGCGGGACCCGGCGCCGCGTTGCGCAGGGATTTCCCACCGCGCTGGTCCGGCGGAATCGGCGCCACGCGCTCGGCCGCTTCATCGCGGGCAAGAGCGAGAATTTCCTGCACGCCGTCGTGTTTCAGGACGACCCGGTCGGAATGCACTTCATCCAGGATGACTCCGGCGACAATTTCCTCGCCGACCCGCCAGGCGCGCTCGTTGCCCTGGGCATCGGCAATCACGGCGATGCCGCTGCGCGGATCGGCATCGGCCAGGGTGCCGCGCAGACTCAGGTTGAGAGTTGTAGTCGGCGCATTGCGCTGCAGCGATTGTTGCTGCAGCGGAGTTCCAAAAAGATGCCATTTGGAAACCGAGACACCCGGCGCGGCACTCGCCGCCGTGGTCGCCTGCAACGGCCGCGTTGCCAGGCCATCATCAGTCGGCACCAGCAACCAGAACGTGCGCGCCAGCAACCACAGCAGGATCAGCGCGGCAATGGCGAAGACGAGCATCGCCGAGCGCTCCGACCAGCGATCACGATCCGCTCCGCCCCAGCCTGCATTGCCCAGTCGCTTCAACATCAATTCCAGTCACCCCGGCCAAGGTGGAACTCTAGCAAATCCCGCCAGCCGTCGAAGTCGCCAGACCGGATTGGCACGTTGGCGGCGCGGGCGGCTTTCGCGCGAGTCAGCGCGAAGCGTTCCTGCACGACCGCTCAGTGCCTTCCGAAAAAGCTCGCGATGCGATTGAAGAAGCCCGGCTTCTTGTGCGCGGCCGCGGCAACACCATCTTCCATCGCGGGCTTGCTGCCGGTGGCGTCGACCCGCGCAGCACGCTCGCGGCGCGGCTTGCGTTCATTGCGCGGCGCCTCGGCCTGGCCGTTCGAACCGGCGGACGTTGCTGTCTTTGGCTGCTGCTCATCGCCCTTGCCACGATTGCGACCCCGACCGCCACGACGACGACGCTTCTTGTCCGGATCGGCGGCGGCGACGGAATCCGTGGCATTGACGACAGCTGACACTGCCGGCGCGACCCTGACCGTCGGCGGCGTTTCCGCGCGCCGGGGCGCAGCCGACGCGCGTCGGGGTCCACGTCCGCCCGCACGCGAACCCGCTGCCGAGGATCCGCGACCGGAGGAATGCGATTTCTGCTCCTTCGGCGGCGCCCCGGCGGTGTTGCGCAAGTCGTCGGCCGCATTCGCCTCGGCATCTTCGGCGGACATGTCGATCTTTTCGCGCACGCGCGGCGGCGGGATTACCAGCAACTCGGGCTCGACGCGTGCGGTCGGGATCTTCTGGTCGATATACGCCTCGATGTCCGGCAAGCCCATCGCATAGCGGTCACAGGCGAAGCTGATGGCGTCGCCTTCGGCACCGAGACGCGCGGTGCGACCGATGCGGTGGACGTAGTCCTCGGCATCCTGCGGCAGGTCAAAGTTGAAAACATGCGATACCGCCGGGATATGCAGGCCGCGCGCGGCCACATCGGTGGCCACGAGCAATTCGATGTCGCCCTTCTGGAAGCGTGCGAGCAGGCGTTCGCGCTTGGCTTGCGGCACGTCACCGGACAGCGTGGCGACGCGATGACCGTTGCGCTCGAGCGCACGCGTGAGCCGCTCGGCCATCGCCTTGGTGTTGATGAAGATGATGCTGCGATGCTCGTCAAGCTTGCCGAGCAGGTTCAACAGCAGCGGTATTTTTTCCTCGGTCGACGGGAAATAGACCACCTGACGCACGCGGTCGGCGGTCACCGTCTCGGTTTCCGCCGTGACCTTGTCCGGGCTGTTCATGTGGTCGTAGGCGAGTTCGAGCACGCGATGGCTCAGCGTGGCCGAAAACAGCATGCCCTGACGCTGGTCCGGCGGCGGCATGCGCCGCATCAGGAAACGCACATCCTTGATGAAACCGAGATCGAACATGCGATCGGCCTCGTCGAGCACGCAGACATCGACAGCGCGGAACGAGACCACGTGTTGCTTGAGGTAATCGATGATGCGGCCCGGCGTGGCGATGACGATGTCGACGCCGTTCTTCAGCATTTCGCGCTGCTTGTCGTAATCGACGCCGCCGTAGACAAGGGCCGAGGTCAATCCGGTATGGCGGCCGATGTTGCGGAAATCCTTCTCGATCTGGATCGCCAGTTCGCGCGTCGGCGCCAGAATGACCGCACGCGGATCGCCGGACTTGCGCTCGGCCAAGGCCGGCTTGGTCAGCAGGCGATTGAGCACGGCGACAAGGAAGGCGGCGGTCTTGCCGGTTCCGGTCTGCGCCTGGCCGGCGATGTCGCGGCCCTCGAGGGCGATCGGCAGGGTCAATGCCTGGATCGGCGTGCAGCGGATGAAGCCGGTGTCGTTGAGGCCGGCCAGCAGGCTCGGGTGCAGATCGAAACTTTCAAAGACGGTGTCGGTAAGCGGTTGTGTATGTGACATTCAATAGGGATCTCGTGGAGTCGGCCGCGTGAACTGCGATGCGGGGAGCCCTGGCGGCAGAAATCTTCGTGGGGCTGGCCGTGGTGCGCCAGCATGGCCTCGGCCAGGCACAGGCGCGACCACGCAGGTGATGGCCAACTCCCCCGTCGCCGGGAAATCCCGAAGACGCAATGCGAAATTTCTGTCGCCAAGGCTCCTTGTGCGGAATGGATCCGCCCCCAACTTGCGCAGGACAGCCGATTGGGCTGAAATGGACTGCAATGAGCACGCGCTCGTTGAGCAATCCACGCCATGAAGCCGGGCAAGTGTAGCCGAAGCTGCCGCGACCCGCTTGGAATACGGCACAATCCTTGACTCTTGACCCTTTGGAGGTTCCGCGTGAGCCAGCAAATCGCCCATGTCAGCGACGACCAGTTCGACGCCGAAGTATTGCAATCGTCCGAGCCGGTGCTGGTCGACTTCTGGGCCGAATGGTGCGGCCCGTGCAAGATGATCGCGCCGATCCTCGATGAACTGGCGGAAACCTATGGTGGCCGCCTCAAGGTGGCCAAGATCAATATCGACCACAACCAGAAAACCCCGCGCAACTACAACGTGCGAGGCATTCCGACCTTGATGATCTTCAAGAACGGCAAGGTCGAAGCCACGCAAATCGGAGCCGTCAGCAAGACCCAACTGAGCCAGATGATCGACACTGCCATTGCCTGAAAGGCCGGGAGACGGGAGTGGGGAACAGGGAATGCTTCAAAAGCAAGCGTGTCAGCTCCCCCCCATTCCCTGCTCCCTGTTCCCGGTTTCCAAAGCTGGACGCCCGCAAAACGCGGTGCTAAGTTAGTGGCGTAGTGACAGGGAGCGCATTCGCTCCCCCTTCCCGCAACACCCCCTCCATCCCTTCTCTTTTCCCTTTTACGGCACCCAAGGTCCGTCCGTGTCCGATACCGAAAATCCCAATGGTGGCGAAAGCCCCACGCCGCCGACTCGTGCGGAAACACCCAAACGTGCACCGCGCGCAGCGCGTGCGCCACGTGCCGAGAGCAAGGCGCCCGCTGCGGATTCGCCCGGCGAATCCACGGCCACGCAGCGCGAGCCAGCACCGGCGAGGCGCGAGAGCAGCGCCGCGGTCGATGAAGGAAATCGCCGCGAACCCGTGCGCACGGTGGAGACCTCGGGCAACCAGGCACCACCCGCCCAAAGCGGCGAATCCGCGGGCAATGGCAACAGCCAGGGCAACGGCAACGCGCAGGAAGGCGGCGGCCAAGCGCAGGTGCGCGAAGGCAACGGGCAGGAAGGCGGCAATCCAAACCAGCAGCGCCATCCCAACCAGCAGAACCGCAACAACCAGCAAGGTCAGGGCCAAGGCCAGGGACGCCAGGGTCCGCGCGGTCGCCGTGACCGCAACCGTCCGCCTGGCAACCGCCCGCAGAACCCCGCTCATCGCGGACTGCCGCGCGACGACGATGATTACGATGCGAGTCAGGAAACCGGCCCGCTGATCGATCTGAACGAGCTCAAGCGCAAGAATGCCTATGAGCTGATCGCCCTGGCCGAGTCGCTCGGCGTGCAGGAGGGCGTTGCCCGCGCGCGCAAGCAGGACATGATCTTCAATATCCTGAAGGCGCATGCCAAGGCGGGCGGCGGCATTTACGGCGAAGGTGTTCTGGAAATCCTGCAGGACGGCTTCGGTTTCCTGCGTGGTCCGGACCAGTCCTACCTGGCCGGCCCGGACGATATCTATGTGTCGCCCTCGCAGACACGCCGCTTCAACCTGCGCACCGGCGACTACATTGCCGGACGCATTCGCCCTCCCAAGGAAGGCGAGCGCTATTTCGCCCTGCTCAAGGTCGACCACATCAATGGCGAGCCACCGGAGGCATCGAAGAACAAGGCCCTGTTCGAGAACCTGACCGCGCTGTTCCCGCGCAAGGCATTCCGCCTCGAACGCGGCAACGGCTCGACCGAGGACATCACCGGGCGCATCCTCGACCTGGTCGCGCCGATCGGCCGGGGCCAGCGCGGCCTGATCGTCTCGCAGCCGAAAGCCGGCAAGACGATGATGCTGCAAAACGTGGCCCAGGCCATCGTGCACAACCATCCGGACGTGCACCTGATCATCCTGCTGATCGACGAGCGGCCCGAGGAAGTCACCGAGATGCAGCGCGGCGTGCGCGCCGAGGTCATCTCCTCGACCTTCGACGAGCCGGCTACGCGCCATGTGCAGGTCGCCGAAATGGTCATCGAGCGCGCCAAGCGCCTGGTCGAGCACAAGAAGGACGTGGTCATCCTGCTTGATTCGATCACCCGCCTCGCGCGCGCCTACAACACGGTGATTCCGTCGTCGGGCAAGGTGCTGACCGGCGGTGTCGATGCGAATGCCTTGCAGCGGCCGAAGCGCTTCTTCGGCGCCGCGCGCAATGTCGAGGAAGGCGGTTCGCTGACCATCATCGCCACGGCGCTGGTCGAGACCGGCTCGAAGATGGACGAGGTGATCTACGAGGAGTTCAAGGGCACCGGCAACATGGAAGTGCACTTGAGCCGCCGTATTTCCGAGAAGCGCGTGTATCCGTCGATCGACATCAATCGTTCGGGCACGCGCCGCGAGGAATTGCTGATCGAGCCGGACATGCTGCAGAAGATCTGGATCCTCAGGAAGCTGCTGCATCCGATGGACGAGCTCGCGGCCATGGAGTTCATGCTCGACAAGATGAAGAACACCAAGTCCAACGACGAATTCTTCAACTCGATGAAGCGCGGCTGATCGCGGGCCAGCGCGGATTCCGGCAAGGGCCGCCGCAAGGCGGCTTTTGCGTTTCGGGCACTACGGTTCGGGATGCGCTGCGTAGAGTCTGCGCCGCGTGCCCGGCGGACTGATCGAATAACGCTTGTAATGCCATTGGTATTGCAGCGGCGCGATGCGCACGCAGCGCTCGACGCCCTCCTTCAAAGCCCTTTCAAGGCAACCCATTCCGGTGGGGTTTGAAGAATGAGAGGGGACACCCCTCACCAAACAGCAATCAACCACGATGGGTATCGCTACGCTCGACCCATCCTACGGGGCCTTGTCCGTCTTCTTGAGCTGCTTCCTCTTATCGGACTCGAGCTGCCGGATGCTCTTGCCCGGCACCGGCAGGTGTTCCGGCATGGTGCCGCCCAGATCCTTGATGGTCTGGCGCACCTTGCGGCCCACATCGAAGTGGGTCTGGTTGGCCTGCGTCTTGCCACGCACATTGTCGCGCTTGAGCTTTTCCTCGGCCTGGGTGGCACGGAACAGATTGGCCGCCAATTCCGTGCTGCCCATGTGGTCGAGGATTTTCTGGCTTTTCTTCAAGCCCTTGTGGGCATGGATGTCCTTCGCGCCCAGTCCGCCGTACAGGCCCTTGTAGCCGTGGTCCTGGAAGATGGCGTAGTCCAGCGGGGTGTCCACGCCGGCGTCCCTCGCTGCAGCAGCCAGATGCTTGTTGTGGCTGGTCAGTTCATTGCGGATGGCCAGACGTTTGTCATCTTCACTCAGTCGCGCGAACTGCGCATCATCGGCCAACTCCTGGCGGCGAGTCTGGATGGCGAAATAGGCCTGGCCGTTGGCGATGACGGGCTTGGCGGGGTCGCCATTTTGCACGACCAGGTAACAGGCGTAACGGGACAGGCGCACGTCCTCGACCTCGCGCTGCGCGCCGGAGCCGATCTCGACCATTGTGAGGATATCCTCCATATGGTCTTCCACCCGCTGCTTGCTGTTGCGACAAGCCTCTCGCGCACGCTCCAGCACCGGCAGAAAGTGTCGGTACTGGGAGTATTCCAGCACCCTGGCAAGCTCTCGCGCCAGCCAGTATTCGTTGCCGTCGTTGTCCAAATGACGTATGCCGTCGAAAGTGGCCTGATGCTGTTTGCTTATTTTCCTTGTGGTCATGACACGTCTCCTTGTGTGTTGAAAGCTTGGGTGAGCAGGACCGTAGAGTGCAATCGCGCAATTCGCTCTACGTGAACTAACTATTCTGAAGAGGCGCTATCAGCATGGACCAGTAATATTCTGCGGCGCCCTCGTGGCTCAGTTGCTCTTCGCGGTGGTTGCTCATCATGGCCACGCCCATTGAGCGTAGAAACTGGTGCTGGTCGTCGCTTTCAACCGATAGCATTTCGTTGAAACCATTACCTGATCCACCGAGGGCATTCGAATAACTGATGCCTTTCCCGAATGTGCCACCCAGACGAATAGTGCACTGGGTGCGCGCTTTCCCGGATTCGTAGATCACTGCGCTGAAATGGTTGGCGTCTATTTTCTTGAAGCGTCCCTCGATTGCGCTGTTGCGTTCGTTCAGCTCGGCCAGTGAGTTCTCGAAGAACCGCTCAATGAACTCAAACGCCTCGTCAACGAAGCGGTCTCGGTCTGCGTCGCTGAACTGCTTTCGGAGGCGGAGGTTGCTCGACCTGGGACCTGCAACCTGTGCCTGGATAGCCGCGCGAGTTGCAGTGGGCTGTGCTTGGATGGGTGCGGCCTGACCAGGCGCGGGCAAGGCTGCGCGGATTTGGCGGACGACATCCAGGAATGCCTCGTCCTCATCCGGCCAGCGGGTGATTGGCTTGCCGTCAGTGGGCGCAGCCAGCAGCGAGGCGAAGGGTGAGTGCTGCCAATCGCAGGGCTTCAGGATGACGGGGATCACTCGCGCACTGCCTTGGGCGTGTCTCTCCAAGGCGCGTTGCATCTCGATGTCGTGGCAGTAATCGGAGGCCAGGAAATCGGGGCTGATCAGCAGCAGGATGATGTCTGCGCGTTCCAGGTTCTCGTCGATTCGCTGGCCGAGCGGGTCGCCGGCGGTGATACGCCGGTCATGCCAGACGGAGATGGCGCCACTGCGCTTGAGCGATGCCAGATGGACCTCCAACCGATCACGCAGAGCTTCGTCCTTGTGCGAGTAGGAAAAGAATAGGCTGCTCATGCGGCTTCCTCCTGCCCACTATCGGCTGCCTTGTCCTCACCCCAGATGCGGGCGAGCGTAGCCTGGATCTTCTGCTCGAAGCGGGTGATTAGTTCGCGGTTGGCGTTGACCAACGCTTGTTCGGCTTCGATCTCTGCGACGATGGCTCGCTGGGTGGAAAGGGGTGGGACAGCTATTAGCGATTCCTTGAGCTTGCCAAAGTGGCGCTTGTATCCGTCCTGCTCGATTGGATAGCTA
>Ga0209170_1000100_pt1 | contig 46031 bp, 34 predicted proteins | sample KloWWTKNB14_bulk_FD_187178 | JGI IMG/M metagenome (GOLD analysis project Ga0209170, IMG submission 187178) | Active sludge microbial communities from Klosterneuburg, Austria, studying microevolution and ecology of nitrifiers - Klosterneuburg... | ecosystem: Engineered > WWTP > Aerobic digester >...
CTGTGCCGACGTAACCGGTGCTACCAATAGCGAAGCCGATGGCATTGTAGCGCGCCGTGCCGCCGAAATCCGCACGCTGGAGCCACGTATCCAATGCAGGGTCGTACTGCCAGCAATCCTTAAAGAAAGTGCCATTCCAGGCGGTTAATCCTGCACAGAGATAGGCTTTGGTGCCTATGGTGAAACCAACGGCATCATACCGCGCCCCACCCGGGAATGCCGCTTTGGGTGTCCATGTATCAGCGACGGGGTCGTACTCCCAAACATCAGCCAAGGCGGTAGTGCTGTATCCTGTACACAAATAACCCTTCCCGCCAACAGCGAAGCCCACCGCGTACGAACGTGCCGCACCGGGGCAATGAGCCTTTTCAGTCCAAGTATCTAGGGCCGGGTCGTACTCCCACACATCATTGAGCGGAGTACCGGTCGAATAACCTCCGACCACATAGCTTTTCCCCGCGATCGCGAAGGATACCGCGTTCGCCCGAGCGGAAGCCTCTTGCATGATCGGTGTGGCACGGCCCAAGGCATTGCGTTGTACCCATGTGTTCGGTTGCCCCTCCGCCTGGCATACGTACGTTGCGTAGAGAACAAGGGTGAAGGCAAGGCGGGTTAGACGATGGGAAATAAGCATGTGCATGTATCTGTTTGTAAGCGGACCACGGTTCTCGAACCTCCGAATGAGTTGTTTAAATGGTTCGCTAGGATCGAGCTTTTATGGCCACTGCTGTACCCGCGTTGCCGTTGGTACCACACCACCAATGGTTTGTAAAATGATATCGCGATCGTTGTTCGTTCCCGTGTAGCGGATCACTCCATCCATGTTAATGTCCAACGGGCTGTAGATGTTGGTAACGGTGTTCGTTGGTGTAGTTCCACCTATTGCCGTTAGGACCAGATCGCGGTCGTTGCTAGTGCCGGTGTATATCGTTGTTCCATCGAAATTGGCATCACCGGGCCAGAGGCACTGGACCGAACCGACAGCAACCCTCGCATTGCTGCCGAAAACGCTGGTTGAAAGACTGGTCAGGTCAACCAGTACACCTGCTGGATCGAATGTAAGCGCTGTTGAGTTCGACATAACTCCCAGGTGGTTCCTATGCCTCAATGCAATTCGATAGCTCCCCGGGGGGAGTGGTGTGTTGATCGTAGAGGACCCACTCGCATCGATAACATCTCCATCGCGCTGGATCAAGGCGGGCCGAGAATGGAGCACAGCATACGGTGCGCTCGGTTGTCTGACCTCCACCACAACCCAATCCACGATCGCGTTGCTCCCCGTGACGGTCAGCATCGCTGCTGGCACACTCGTGCCGGAAGCCGACCCTACATAACTGTACCCGCCCGCTGAATAGGGTTCTATCAACGGCAGCAATCCCGCGGACCGAAGGTGATCCGTCATCAATGCCCCGGATGGCAGTGCACCCGCCAGCGCTGCACGCAATTGGAGGTTCGAAGTGCAATTACCTGGGTTGGTAGGTACAATGAATTGAGCAGGACCGAAACAGATGACCTGTCCAAAGTTGTTACACTGGCCGCTTGCTGGCCCAATGTCCACGAAATAACTGCCAGCCGGTAGCGTGCCCGGATACTGCCAATTCGTCCCTGATAATTGCACCCAGTCAGTAGCTACCGCCCCTGATCCGACCAACGTACTTGTCGTGATATTATAAATGGAATATGAACCAGTTGAAGTACACCCAAAATACTCCACAGACCCCCCGGTATAATACTTCCCCGTCCAACGCAGTATGCCTCCCACTATGCAATCCGCAGAAAATGTAATATCGGGTGATACAGGGTAATGGTTCACCCATGATGTATATGACGTGGCCTCACAACCCAATGCATCAGTAATGGTAAAGTTGGCATCGTATGCTATCCCAGAGCCCCCTCCCAGTCCCCCGGACCAATTATGGCTAGAAGATGAACCTTGGGTTGGGAACCCGTCGCCGGTTATAGCATACACAGCGTATGGCGGGGTGCCTCCTGTCCAACTGATTTGGACCCAAGGGTTTGTATAACACTCTTGATAAACTGATAGATATGTTATGACAAGATCGCATTGCGCATTCACCTGGCCGATAAGAAGTCCGAAGAAACAAATGGATCCAGCGACGACCTTTCTCATAGTAATTAACATGTTCGTTCAACTATAGGCACCATCCTACCGATCGTATTCAAAACTACGTCACGTTCAAGGTCATGTCCACCATGTAGACGGCAAGAAGGTCCACTGGTTGCCAGTGGCAAAGCACATATCACGCGTTTTTCATCTGTGCGCGGATAACTCCTCATCTTTGTCGACCCAAGAAGCAAGCGCAGAACCATGCCCAAGATCCTGATAATTGACGACGAAAAAGCCATCCGTGCGGCCATGCGCGACATCCTTGAACATGAAAAGCATACCGTGGAAGAGGCCGAGGACGGGGCTTCGGGCGTGGATAAAGCCAAAAAGGGCAAGTTCGACCTGGTGCTTTGCGACATCAAGATGCCCAAGATGGACGGGATAGAAGTGCTGGAGAAACTGCAAACAATGGATCCCGACCTTCCGGTGGTAATGATAAGTGGACATGGCTCCATTGATACAGCTGTGGATGCCCTGAAGAAAGGCGCGTTCGATTTTATACAGAAACCACCGGATATCAATCGCATTTTAGTGAGCGTGCGCAATGCATTGGATCGTGGCGACCTGGTAGCAGAAACCAAAGTACTACGCACCAAAGCAGGCAAAAGCAAAGGCAACGGTGTGCAAATGGTGGGCGAAAGCAAAGCGCTGGAAACCATTCGGGAGATGATCGAGAAGGTGGCCCCAAGCGATGCACGCGTGTTGATCACAGGTGGCAATGGAGCTGGCAAGGAAGGTGTGGCTCGCATGCTGCACGAGAAGAGCCAACGCGCAAAGGGTCCTTTCATTGAAGTGAATTGTGCCGCGATACCCGGCGAATTGATCGAAAGCGAACTATTCGGGCACATCAAAGGGAGTTTTACAAGCGCCATCAAGGACAGAAAAGGCAAATTTGAATTGGCCACGGGTGGTACTCTTTTCTTGGATGAAGTGGGCGATATGAGCCTTGCAGCGCAAGCCAAGGTGCTGCGTGCCTTACAGGAAAGCCGTATTACGCCCGTGGGTGGCGATAAGGACGTGAAGGTAGATGTGCGGGTAATAGCGGCGACGAACAAGGACGTAAAAAAGGAGATAGCGGAAGGAAATTTCCGCGAAGACCTGTATCACCGGCTAAGCGTGATCCCGATCCATGTTCCAAGTCTAAGTGAGCGCATTGATGATATCCCGCTGCTGGCCGAGCATTTCATTGAGCAGATCTGTACCGAACAAGGGATCGCACCCAAAAAGATCGCGGAGAAAGCCATAAAGGAGCTCCAAAAATTGCCGTGGACCGGAAATGTGAGGGAATTAAGGAACGTAATTGAGCGATTGGTGATCCTTTCCGGAAAAGAGATCACAGAAAGTGACGTGCGATCCTATGCGGTCCCAAAAGCGTGATCGTAGCGACAGATCGACACTACTCTAGATATAAAATACTGATCATCAATCACTTGTTCATCAGTTCGCTTTCCGCCGAGTCACTGTTATTGTTGCGTTTCCAACGTCCGCAGGTTGAACAAAAAGTACTTTTTGGGATAAAAGCAGCGTTACGGGAGGCAACCTTCGTCTAATGGTCTCGTCCTATTACATGGAACCGTTGCAATAAATAGGATAAGTCTAACCTACTAACACCTGCATAACATGGATTGGTTGATGAACCTTCACGATTTTTTCTACTCCAAAATGGGGAATGCCCTCTATTACGCCTTGATCTTCTTGGCGATCATTGCCGTCGTAGGGCAATGGAGGCTATATGAAAAAGCAGGCCAACCGGGTATCGCAAGCTTGGTCCCGATCTGGAATGTGATCGTTTTCCTGAAGATCATCGGTCGCCCAGCAAGCCATTTCTGGTTGTTGATGATCCCGGTCGTTGGCCAGGTCTACTTCATGCCTAAAATGTGGATCGAAGTGGTCCAGTGCTTTGGCAAGAACAGCATGATGGATTATGTCATGGTGATACTTCTGAATTTCCTGTACATCCTCAACATCGGCTTGAGCTACGAGACCAAATACCGCGGACCGGTCTATGGCAGCCATGTACCGCCACCTCCAGCACGTTCGTTGAAGACCGAGCATTCCATTGCTTGATCTTATCAAAAACCACGAATAAAAAAAGACCCGGATCGGGTCTTTTTTTATTCATATTCGCCAAATTTGGTTAGGAGTTTTCATCGATCTCTAAGGCCCTCAAAGGCATTCTCTTAGACAAAGAATTGTGGGCTGTGATTTCGTTAATTTCATTCGCTCGGCATTAAAACCGATTCCGAGGATTTATAAAAGCTTAGATTTAATTTGCGAAAGGCATCGTAAACCAAACTGCGCATTTTGATATTTGTCAACAAGCTCGTTCACGGAACGATATTACCTAGGTTTGAAATATCGTACACAAGCAAACTTTACCAATAGCGTAGATATGGAAAAGATAGAAGGCTACTTGAGCCACAGTTTAAGCAAAGACGTGCAACGGTTTGACTTCAGTACCGAAAACTTACATCCCGGTGTTTACCATTACATGCTTCGTTCTGGTGCAAATTTAGTGGGCGATGGTAAGTTGATGATCGTACGTTGATCGTGCCTAAGGTCATGGTCGTGAACATGCGGATTTTTGTGATTGCTACGGTGGTTGCCCTAGTGGGCAACCACCAAGCAAACGCCCAACAAGGCTTAAACAACCTATGGATGGGCGGTTATTCCAGCGATAACGGTAGGCCTTGGGGTGGTACAAATATTGAATTTATTTCGGGTGCGGTTGACACTTCTTATGTAAACCGGGAAATGGACTACTACCGTACCAGCGCCAATATTTCATCAGTGAGTGGAACGTTCCTTATGTCTACGAATGGGTACTATTTAGCCGATGCATTTGGTGATACTATGATGAACGGTTCAGGTTTGAACCCTAGCAATTATACATCCCTGTATGGCGCATTACTTATTCCACAAGCAGATTTGTTACTTCCTGCCCCAGAGCGGGACAGTAAATATTATTTATTCCATGGTACAGTTGATGATCAAGCAGGACCCAACGCGAACTATTTGTATTTAAGTGTGATCGATGCATCGTTGAACAATGGCCTTGGAGAAGTTATTGTTAAGAATCAAATACTGATCGACGATCAATTGCAATATGGGCGGATCACCGCTACCCGTCATGCTAATGGTCGAGATTGGTGGGTGTTTTGTCATAAGTTGAATTCGAACACGTTCTATCGTTTATTGATAACTCCAGAAGGTGTTGGTACACCAGAGACGCAGGACATTGGTATTTACCGGCCTGCGGATGGTGGCCAAGTTTGCTTTTCGCCGGACGGTTCCAAATTCGCTTACTACTGGGGCATAGAAGACCTGGATGTGTTCGATTTCGATCGGTGTACAGGTCTTTTGTCCAACCACGTACACGTGGATATTGATGATGGCAATGCGATCGGTGGCGTGGCTTTTTCCCCGAACTCACAGTTCGTCTATGTTTCTTCGTATTATGATGTCTATCAATTTGATGCGCAAGCACCGGATCTGGAAGCGAGCATAGTCCACATTGCCCATTGGGATAGCACATATTCCCCCTCGTACCCCTTTGCTACGTTTTTTGATATTGCACAACTGGCGCCAGATGGGAAAATCTACATCGCTACTGGAAATTCCACCTTCCATTTACATGTGATCAATTCTCCTGACCAGCAAGGAATGGCAAGTGATCTTGTTCAACACGCGATGACGCTGCCTACCTACTTTGTAAATTCTTTGCCAAATCACCCGAATTACCATTTAGGGCCTATTGATGGTAGTGTGTGCGATAGTTTGGGGCTTAACGTCGATGGGCCGCAAGGCCAAGATGAAGTCGAGGTTAGGGTTTATCCTAATCCGAGTAATGGCGAGTTTACCGTTCAGTATCCGGCCCATGCTGCTAGTGGCGTGCTGGTAGTTTACGATGCTGCTGGCCGCGAAGTATTGCAAGAATACTTACCGGCGTGGAGTACGATCCATTCACTTGATCTAAGCAATTCGGCTGTTGGTCATTATTCGGGTACGTTGCGTTGGGGAGTGGGAACTGTAACTGTTCGTTTGACCATTGCACCATGAAAGATTATTTGAAAGTCGCCTTCCTGTTTTTTCCATTTTGTGGCTTTGCGCAGGAAAATACCAAACCGGTTTTACACCCTTCAGATCCGGAAAACGTTCTTATCCTTCCTAATGCACTCACCTTGCAAGTGCTCATGACCCAATGTCCCAAAGGGATGCCTGAATTGCAATGGAAGGAAATAATGCAGAACCCGGTGAATGCTTCGTTATATCCGATCCACGTAACACATGCCCTGTTGGATACTATTGATGCAAGTCAATTGGATCCACGGCACCAGTATGTGATGGTGGAGGAATAAGATCCGGTATTTTTTCGTTCGGATCTCGTCACCCCAGCAACTCCAACGCTTTCTTCAACGCATCGCCCATGCCGCCGGGCTCCTTTCCACCGGCGGTTGCAAAGTCCGGTTGACCACCACCACCGCCTGTTATGGATGGTGCTATTTGTTTGATGATATCCGTGGCATTGAGTCCGGTTGCATCTGCGAACGCCTTGCCCAATGAAACGGCCAAGAGCGGTTTACCCTCGAGAATACTGCCTACAACCAAGGCAAGATCGCTATGGCTTTCGCGCAATTGATAGCCAAGGTCCTTCAAGCTTTGTGCATCCAGGTCCAAACGTTGCACAAGCACTTTGCCTTTACTTGTAGTTTTGGCCGACTTCGGTAATTCCTGCGCTAAACTCTGTACGCGCTCTTTTGCGGCCTTCTCCAATTCCTTGGTCAACGCCGCATGTTGATCGATCAATTTCTGTACCGCTTGGACAGGGTCCGCAGGATTTTTCAGCAGCGCGAGAATGGCTTCGTATTTCTCGATCTTCTCTTGCACAATGCGTTCGGCGGCTTCGCTCGTCACAGCCTCTATGCGGCGGATCCCAGCAGCCAATGCTCCTTCACTAACTATCTTGAATGGGCCGATGACGCTGGTCCGTGGCACGTGTGTACCGCCGCACAACTCCACGCTCGGCCCGAATTTCACTACACGCACGTGGTCGCCGTACTTCTCTCCGAAGAGCGCCATGGCTCCCATCTTTTTAGCTTCTTCAATGGGCACGTTGCGCTTGTCATCGAAGATAATATCCGCAGCGATCATACTATTCACCTCGGCTTCGATGACTTCTAATTCTTCATCCGAAAGTTTGGCGAAATGGCTGATGTCGAAACGCAATCTATCCGGTGCCACCAATGATCCTTTTTGCTCTACGTGCGTGCCGATCTGTTTGCGCAATACGTGATGCAATAAGTGTGTGGCGGTGTGATTCCGCATCGTTAGCGCACGCCTTTTCGCATCTACCTGCGCATTGAATTCTCCTTCCACGTTTGCAGGTAACGTCTTAGTGAAGTGTACGATCAATTGGTTCTCGCGCTTGGTATCGAATACCTCGGTCCGTTCATCACCAAGTACCAACCATCCTTGATCGCCTACTTGTCCACCACCTTCCGGATAGAACGGTGTACGGTCCAACACGACCTGGTAGTGATCACCACTTTTTGCTGTGACCTTTCGGAAGCGGAGGATCTTCGCTGGTGTTCTCAATTCATCATACCCGACGAATTCCGTTTCACCCTTTTCCAATTCGGTCCAATCGCCAGTGGCGACGGCCGTGGCGGCGCGGCTGCGCGTTTTCTGTTTTTGCAGCTCTGCTTCAAAGCCCTTCATGTCGACTACCCTACCCTGTTCGCGAGCGATCAATTGGGTTAAGTCAATCGGGAAACCGAACGTGTCGAACAGTTCAAATGCTTTGTCTCCGGGGATCTCGCCTTTTGTTTCGGCAAGCATTTGCTCAATGCGTTTAGTGCCTTGTTCCAGCGTGCGCAGGAATGCTTTCTCTTCTTCAAGTATCACATTAACTATGATCTGTTGTTGCTTTTTCAACTCCGGGAACTGATCGCCCATTTGCCCAACAAGCACAGTCACCAGTTCGTGCATGAATGCTTCCATGAAACCAAGGAAACTGTATCCGTACCGCACGGCACGGCGCAAGATCCTTCGTATCACATAACCTGCTCCCGTGTTACTCGGCAACTGTCCATCAGCAATTGCGAATGCAATAGCACGCACATGGTCCGCAATAACGCGCAACGCGATGTCGGTCTTTTCAGCTTTACCATAAGTCTTACCAGCATGCTTTGCCAAGGCCTGGATCAGCGGTTGGAAAACGTCCGTGTCGTAGTTGCTCTGTTTTCCTTGAAGCACCATGCACAGGCGCTCGAACCCCATACCGGTGTCCACATGTTGCGCAGGCAGCGTGACAAGAGATCCATCCGCTTTGCGCTCGAATTGCATGAACACATTGTTCCAGATCTCGATCACTTGCGGGTGATCATTGTTCACCAATTCACTACCAGGTGTTTTGGTTTTCTCCTCCGCAGAACGCACATCCACGTGGATCTCCGTGCATGGCCCACACGGGCCAGTATCACCCATCTCCCAGAAATTGTCCTTCTTATCGAAGGGTAGAACACGATCGGCAGGTAGGTACTTCAACCATAGTTCGCGTGTTTCATCATCCGCAGCAAGACCGTCCTTGTCATCACCTCCGAAATAGGTAACGTAAATGTTATTGGTATCGATCTTATACGTGTCGACCAACAATTCCCACGCCCATTGCACAGCTTCCTTCTTGAAATAATCACCGAAGCTCCAATTACCGAGCATCTCGAACATGGTGTGGTGGTACGTATCAATACCAACTTCTTCCAGGTCATTATGCTTACCACTAACGCGCAAACACTTCTGTGTATCAGCGATCCGTTTATCCTTCGCTGGTCTATTCCCCAGGAACAGATCCTTGAACTGGTTCATACCCGCATTGGTGAACATCAATGTTGGGTCGTCCTTAACTACCATCGGAGCGCTAGGCACAATGGCGTGACCGCGCTTAGCAAAATGATCAAGGAATTGTTGACGGATCTGTACGGAAGTGAGCATGGGCTGTTCAATGCGGCGCCAAAGGTATGCGGAGCGAAGAAGAACTATGAAGCATCGATCTTTTTCTGGCTCATATTCAGAAGTTGTATATCCCCATTTGTGGGTATTGTGAGCCGCAGTACAAAGGGCCATTTTTGCAATGTTCACGTATAGCGAACTCTCCTAATAATTAAAGTTAATACGCTGAGCCGCCTCTCCCTGCAACCGGACGGCACCGATCAAAAGGTGCCGTCCGAACTGTTTTGTACCAGTGGGGTGCGGCGCATTCTTACTTTCTCTTTTCACTGAATTTCGGTTGCACAACTTTGGGTTCAATTCACTTTCGGGCGAAAGATCTTTGGGCGAATGATCATTCGCCCCTGCACGGTTCGGTCCAAATGCTCGGTTGCGTTTATCTTCGCCGTCCGTTTGGCCGCTTGATCGAACCATGGCAGAACTTAAATACCGATTCAATCCAGATACGCTGAATTTCGAGCGTATTCGTCTTTCCGCGTGGCAGCGGTCCAAAAGGATCGGTCTAATGCTCTTACCGGGACTGTTGGTCGGCCTCGTTTGTACGTTCCTTGTCTATCAGTTCCTGGACTCACCCAAAGAAGCCAATCTGCGTCGTGAGAACCAGCAGCTCCTTGTGCAATATGAACTGCTCAACAAACAACTCGGGGAATACGACAACGTACTGTCGGATGTACGTAGACGCGACGACAATATCTACCGCGTGATCTTTGAAGCTGACCCATTGCCGGAGAGCATGCGCCAAGCAGGATCCGGCGGGGTTAACCGGTACAAGGACCTTCAAGGTTACGCGAGCAGTGACATTGTGATCGATACGAAAAAACGCTTGGACAAGTTGACCAGACAGCTCTTGGTACAATCGCGCTCACTGGATCATGTGGCCGAACTCGTCCTTAAGAAACAGGATATGTTGGCTTCCATACCCGCAGTGCAACCGATCAATAACAAGGACCTTACCATGATCGCGAGTGGTTATGGCATGCGCATACACCCGATCCACAAGATCCCGAAATTCCATGCTGGAATGGATTTCACCGCGAAGGTCGGCACGCCCATCTATGCAACAGGAGATGGCCGCGTTACGTTCGCGGATTATTCCACCAATGGATATGGTATGCATGTGATCGTGGATCACGGGTTCGATTATGAAACGCTTTACGCGCACATGAGCGTTCTAAAGGTTAAGAACGGACAACGTCTACAACGTGGTGACCTGCTGGGCTTTGTGGGTAACTCCGGACTAAGTTCCGGGCCACATCTTCATTACGAGGTACACAAGGGAAGTGAAGCCGTTGATCCCGCCAACTATTATTTCAACGATCTTACTCCGGAAGAGTATACCCGGTTACTTGAAATTTCCCGTAACGCCGGGCAATCCTACGACTAAGCCTAGCGCACTGTGCACTGTATGCCTTACAAGGAAAAAACCATTGGTAAATTGTACTGGTCCATCGGAGAGGTGGCAGAACGGTTGAACGTGAACACATCCCTGATACGTTATTGGGAAAAAGAATTTGGATCACTACGACCAAAACGCACCGGTAAAGGCGATAGGCTCTATACGCAAAAGGACATTGATCATTTGCAAACGATCCAACACTTGGTAAAGGAAAAGGGATTCACTTTACAAGGTGCGAAGGACCAACTGAAAAGTGGCGAGATATTGGAACAAGAAACACAGGTACCCACGTTACCCGAACTGAAAGTACGACTTGAACGTTTGCGGGAAATGGTACTCTCGCTCAAACAAAGAGTCAATTGAATCTACGGCTCTAGTACTTAACAATATCGGTTCGGCTCCAAGTAATTCTTCACGTAATCGGTTACGCCATCTTCCAATGAAGTGAATGGTTGAGCATAACCGATACCTTTCAATTTATCCATTTTGGCTTCCGTGAAGTATTGATACTTATCCCGGATATCCATTGGTGTATCAATGAAGGCGATGTTCTCTTGTACGCTCATTGCTTTGAACGTGGCCCGTGCGAGATCCAGGAATGTTCGCGCTTGACCGGTGCCTAAATTGTACAGCCCATTGTTCTTGCGATGTTCCATCAAGAACAAACACACGCGACACAGGTCCTTCACGTAAACGAAATCGCGCAACTGCTCACCGTCCTTATAGTCCGGATGATGACTGCGGAAAAGCTTCATGCCACCCGAACTCTTGATCTGGTTGAAGGCATGCATGATCACGCTTGCCATGCGCCCCTTGTGATATTCATTCGGACCATACACATTAAAGAACTTCAACCCGGCCCAGAAAAACGGTTTTCGCTCCTGAGCTAATGCCCATACGTCAAAGTCGTTCTTGCTTTCACCATACGGATTCAGTGGCACTAAGCGCTGTGGCAAAGTATCGTCCGTATCGCCATAACCCAATTCACCATTGCCATACGTTGCCCCTGATGAAGCATAGACCAGCGGTATGCCATACTTGACGCACGCCTCCCACATTCGTTGACTGTATGCTACATTGAGTTCATCGAATATCGTCCTGTCGAACTCGGTGGTATCCGTTCGCGCTCCAAGGTGGAAAATGAACTGGACCAACCTCTCGTTCTCTTCCAGCCAATCAAAGAACTTGTTGCGATCAACTTTCGCCGTGAGTTTCTTGCCTTTAAGGTTAGCGGCCTTTTCCGAACGGGAGAAATCATCTACTGCAACGATATCCGCCCAGCCCTGCCGAAGCAATTCGCCCACCAATGCACTTCCTATGAAACCCGCTGCTCCTGTAACCACGATCATGGCCACAAATGTAGGCCGCTGAATAGCGCTGACCAACCGCTGGTCTGGATGGACCCCGTACATTTGCAGCCCTTTCATTCAACCCAATGGCAACCGTACACATTACTCGCCGCGAACGATTTAGCGCCGCCCATAAATTGAGCCTGCCGGATTGGAGCGCCGAAAAGAACATGGCGGTCTTCGGGAAATGCTCCAACCCTAACTGGCACGGGCATAACTACGAGCTTTGGGTCACTGTGAAAGGAACGCCTGACCCATTGACCGGATTCGTTGTGGATCTCAGTGAGCTCGGTCGCATAGTGAATGATAAGATAATCCGGTACGTGGATCACAAGAACTTGGACATGGATGTGCCGTTCATGAAAGGCCGCTTAAGCAGCACTGAGAATTTGGCGATCGCTTTCTGGGAACAGCTGAAGGAACCGTTGGAAGCCCTCGGTTGTACCATGCATTGTATAAAGATCAGAGAAACCGAGAATAATCACGTGGAATACCATGGCGAGTGAACACGAAACAACGGGTGAAGGCTACGAGCGGGTCGAGCATTACAATAGTGCTGGCATAGAACGTATCGGCACCCATTATACCGATATTCTGAAAGCGATCGGTGAAGACCCTGAACGTGAAGGTCTTAAACGCACACCGGAACGTGTAGCCAAGGCGTTGCAATACCTCACGCACGGCTACGACATTGATCCTGGAGCGATCCTGCGGAGCGCAATATTCACGGAACAATACAGCCAAATGGTTGTGGTGAAGGACATTGAAGTGTACAGCATGTGCGAACACCATATGCTGCCATTCTTCGGCAAAGCCCATGTTGCCTATATACCGAACGGTAAGATCGTTGGGCTTAGCAAGATCCCACGTGTTGTCGATGCTTTTGCCCGCAGGCTTCAAGTTCAAGAACGGTTGACCAATGAGATCCGTGATTGTATCAAGGAGGCGATCAATCCACATGGGGTGGCTGTGGTGATCGAATGCAGCCACCTGTGCATGCAAATGCGAGGCATACAGAAGCAGAATTCCGTTACCACTACCTCTGCGTTTACGGGCGTCTTTCTTGAAGACCAACGCACGCGCGATGAATTCATCAAGTTGATCAGCTCAAAACTTCACTGATCACACCACTTTCGCGCAATACCTTCAAGGGAAATTCCGTACCTTAGGCGTAACGAGCCAACAATTACCGACCTTTGTATTCATAAGCAATGGAACAGAACAATTTCCCCCAAGCACAGACAGGTAACGTCATTTACGGACCGGACAGTGCAACGACCGTGCGCCTTTTCTTGGCCAACGTGTTCAGCTACATGACATTGGCGCTTGTGATCAGCGGCGTAATGGCGTGGTGGTTCGCTAGCACACCCGCACTTTACGGGTATCTTTTCAATACTGATGCCGATGGGTTCATCACCGGTAGCAGCATTTTAGGCTATGTGGTCATGTTCGCTCCACTCGGATTGGTATTGCTCATGGGCGGATTGGTGAATAAAATGAGCGGCATGATGCTCATGATCGCCTTCTTCGGATTTTCTGCGATCATGGGGATCAGCTTATGCTACATCTTCTTCGCTTACTCCATGGCGGCCATCATCAAGGTCTTCTTCATCACCTCTGCAGTATTCGGCACCATGGCCGTTGCGGGCTACACCACCAAAACGGACCTGACCAAAATGGGCAGTATCCTCATGATCGGTCTGATCGGCATCATCATCGCTTCGGTGGTTAACATGTTCCTGAAGAGCGATACGATGAGCTATCTTGTAAGCATTATCGGCGTTGTAGTATTCACAGGATTAACGGCATATGACGTGCAACGCTTAAAGACCATGGGCGAGCAAGTAGCTACCGGAACTGAAAGTGCCAAGAAAATGGCATTGATGGGCGCGCTTAGCCTGTACCTGAATTTCATCAATCTATTCCTGATGTTGCTCCGCTTGTTCGGCGGAAACCGCAACTGATCATTTCAACCGTGCAAGGTCCGAGGAATGTGGCGCTCATGCCATTGTCCTCGGACCTTGTATCTTGGCACCTAGCAAACGCGCAATGACCGCTTACGTTTTTCCCGGACAAGGCAGCCAATTCTCCGGAATGGGCAAGGACCTGTATGATGCCGATAGCAATGCCCGGATCTGGTTCGAACATGCGAATGACATCCTCGGCTTCAACCTGACGGACATCATGTTCAAGGGTTCCGATGAGGACCTGAAACAAACGAATGTTACCCAACCTGCTATTTTCCTGCATAGTGTGGTGAAGGGAAAAGTGATGGGTGATGCCTTCCAGCCAAGCATGGTCGCAGGGCACTCACTTGGGGAGTTCAGTGCGCTGGTTGCGGCTGGGGCGATAGAGTTCTCCGATGGATTAAAGCTTGTTGCAGCACGTGCCAATGCAATGCAGAAAGCCTGCGCTGCACAACCCGGCACTATGGCTGCGATCATTGGCCTTGAAGATGCCAGGGTGGAGGAAATATGCAGTATGATCAGCGGCGTAGTAGTCCCAGCGAATTATAATTGCCCAGGTCAATTGGTGATCAGTGGTTCAATTGAAGCGGTTAATGCTGCATGTGAAGCTTTGAAAGAAGCGGGTGCAAGACGTGCCTTGATATTGCCGGTGGGCGGAGCATTCCACAGTCCATTGATGGAGCCTGCACGCGCTGAGCTAGCAACAGCCATTGAATTCACACCCATCGTGAACCCGCGTTGCCCGGTGTACCAAAATGTGGATGCTCGTCCGCACAGCGATCCTGCGCGCATCAAAGCAAACCTGATCGCGCAGCTTACTGCACCTGTTCGCTGGACACAGACCATGCAGAACATGCTTACAGATGGGATCAATAAGGCCGTTGAGGTAGGACCGGGTAGTGTACTACAAGGACTGTTCAAGAAAGTGAGCCGGGAATTGGAGACGGTAGCGGGGTAAATTATACTTTGCAGCGTTGCAAGTCACCAGCTCGCCGTTCGATCGAGTCCAACACCAAGAACATCAGTTCCGGGAAGTCCTTGTATATGGATATTCTGGATCCGTGTTTTTTTCGGACAGCGAAAAAAGGGATTGATACGTCTATTGATCATGGCCTTGGAATTCAATTGTAATTGATCGTCACGCCATGAAGTTCTACGTGCTTATAATATGTGTCATCATCATGCAGCGTAATACATATGCGCAACAACCAATCGGCACCTATATCGACCAAAGTCACTGGAGTATTCTGCATGGAGTTTTCGGCATGGGTTGGTATTTTGAAACAGATGAATACGGATTTGTTGATACCCTGAGCATGTGCGGTGAGACCTATTCCGTATTGCCCTTACAATGGCAGGACACCGCGTACATCAGGAACGATGGTCAACGTGTTCTCTACCGGAACACAACGGATTGCATCGACAAAGAATACCTGATGTACGACTATTCCCTCGCGATCGGCGATAGTTCGTACTTGGGTCAATACTTGAGCGAACCGGATACCGGACTTTTCATCGTTGATACGATCGATCACGTAGTGATCAATGGGGTCTCGCGATTGCGTTACACAATGTTGTATGATCGCAATTGGGGTACGGACCCAATGAACTAAATGATCTGGATAAAAGGGATCGGTTCGCTTACCCATCCGTTCCATTCAATGGCATGTTGATTCGATGGATGCGAATCATCCTATCAATTGCTTTGTTACGATAGCCTTGGTACTCAGTTGTATTTGGACGAGCAGTTTGATACATGCTCATTTACCAATGTTGGTATTGCTGAACCCGGTGCGCTAGGGCAGAATACTGAATTCATTGTTTCACTGGATGCCGAGAATGGCACTTTACAGTTAACCTTCCCTATGGAATTTTCAAATGGAACTCTTACGATCTATGATGCCACGGGCAAATTAATGGACAGGCAGAATATTGGTAAGGGGAATCGTACGGTTCAGAAAACGTTCACTGTAGATGGGTTGTTCATTGGAGTTCTTTCGGACCGAAATGGCTCCCAATGGAAGGCGCGGTGGGTCAACACACGTCGGTAATTGGGCGTTGCGACTCTGTCGTTTTCTGGAGAGTTTCGAAACCTGGGCGGTCGTTCTCCAATGAGATCGGATCCGTCAAGGCCTCTCTCATCGTCTACACAACTATCTTTGTGTCATGCGGCTTGACGATCCCACGATAGAAACTCTGCGCACCTACTTTGCCGATCGACCGATCACAAAAGCTTATGTGTTCGGATCTTTTGCACGCGGTGACGCTGATGAGCAGAGTGATCTGGACCTGCTTGTGGAATTGGATCACAGTAAACCGATAGGATGGGATTTCTATAGCTGGATGGAAGACCTTGAGATCTTATTGAAAAGGAAGGTGGATCTTGTTACCGAGAAGAGCCTGAGCAAACACATTAAGCAATACGTGGATAAGGATAAGCGTTTGATCTATGCGCGACCCTAAAGCAGATCGAGTCCGGATCATTCATATTCTTGAGGCCATTGGCCACATTGAGGATCATGCATCTGCTGTTTCGGAGAATGAATTGGACAATGATCCGATGCTCCGTTTTTCTATCGTTAAGCTTATCGAAATTGTCGGAGAGGCTGCGAACATGCTAACGGTTGAATTGCGCTCAAGGCATCCAGAAGTTCCATGGTCACGGATCATTAACATGCGACATCGATTGGTACATGATTATTTCAATGTGAACACTGCCGTGGTTTCTGACGTTGTACATGTTCAATTACCAACGCTGAAGATACAGTTGGTTCGGATCCTTGATGGACTCGAGCACATGAATGCTTAGGCTCGTATCAACGTATCCGGTTCCGGATCTGGATCATGGATCTTCACACTTGTGGCAGATCGCTTCGGTCGATACTGATCAGTGAATATCGGCCTTTTATGAAAATCCCATAGATCCGTACTGACCAGGGCATGCTTCAATTGGCACCGACTTTGACCTGGAGTTGAGCCTTGTGGCTGGCTATAAAGTGCTGTTCAGCAATTTCCCACTATCCAATAGCTTGTGTAGGTAGGGCCGCGTCAACGTGTGTTGAATTGCCTCTATATGCCCCATTTGGTGGCAATCACTACCAACGAGTTCATAATAGCCTGCATCTACCAAGCGCTCTGCCATCTGCTTTGCTTGCGGACCATACGCGCCTGATAAAGCGATCATATTCAGTTGGAACAGCACGCCACGTTCTTTCAATGCCTCCAACTTCTTGAAGTCATCATACCAAAAACTGTAACGTTCCGGGTGCGCTAGAACTGGCCGGTAACCCATTGTCTGCATTTGGAATACCACGCGAAGAAGTACGGCCGGTTCACCAATGAACGGCAGCTCGAATAACAATAGGTCCTTTCCGAAAGTGAGTACACGTTTCTCAGCGACGTTGTTCTCCAGTTCGTGATCCAGATAATACTCGGCAGCAGCGTCGATCTCCATCTCAAGTCCGACGCGTTTTAATTCTGCCCTGACTTTTTCCAATCCGCCGAGTATGATCTCCGGTGTGTTCTTATACCCATCGGCCATGCTGTGTGGCGTGGTGATCACCTTCCGATAACCGAACTCCTTCATCGCTGTTAACAGCTCGATGGTCTGTTCCAATGTTTGAGATCCATCATCAATTCCCGGAATGAAATGCGAATGGATATCCACTTGCAGTTTGGAGAGGTCAGCAGGCGCCAACGTTTCTTCTCTCTTCCCGAATAGACCACCGAATAACCCCATGTTACCGTGCGTATTGGGCGCTATAATATTCGCGGTAGGCGCCACTGGTCACATGGTCCAGCCATTCCGTGTTGGCCAGGTACCAATCAACGGTCTTCCTCAATCCTTCCTCGAAGGTGATGCTCGGTGTCCAACCCAGGTCCTTTTGGATCTTGCTTGCGTCGATGGCATAGCGCAGATCATGTCCGGCCCGGTCCGTAACGTAGGTGATCAACTTGGCGCTTTCGCCTTTTACTTTTCCGAGTTTTTCATCCATCACCTCACACAATTGATGTACAAGTGCAATGTTCGTCCATTCGTTGTGACCACCAATATTGTACGTCTCGGCATTGACTCCTTTATGGAAAACGGTATCAATTGCCTTTGCATGATCCTCTACCCATAACCAATCGCGCACATTCTCTCCTTTTCCGTAAACCGGTAAAGGTTTACCATGACGGATGTTGTTGATCATGAGCGGGATCAATTTTTCCGGAAAATGATGACTGCCGTAGTTGTTGCTGCAGTTGCTGATGACGTATGGGAATTTGTACGTGTTGCCATAGGCACGCACAAAGTGATCACTTGCTGCTTTGCTCGCACTGTATGGACTTTGCGGATCGTAAGGCGTGGACTCCGTAAAGAAGCTATCGTCGTGCAAGGAACCGTAAACTTCATCCGTGCTCACATGATAAAAACGCTTTCCATCGAACGCGTTCTTCCATGCTTCGCGTGCAACATTCAACAGCGTAACGGTACCGATCACATTCGTATCAACGAACGCCATGGGATCGCTGATACTTCGATCAACGTGACTCTCAGCCGCAAGGTGCAGAACACCATCGATGGAATGTTCCTTGAACACCTTCATCACAGCTTCTGCATCGCGGATATCTGCTTTTACAAACGTGTAGTTCACGGCTTTCTCAACGTCGCGTAGATTCTCCAAATTACCAGCGTACGTGAGCGCATCCAAATTCACGATGTGATATTCGGGATACTTGTTCACGAACAACCGCACCACATGGGAACCGATGAACCCTGCACCACCAGTGATCAATAAACTTCTCTTTTCGTTGCTCATTCCTAACTGACTTTTTAGAGACTCCAATACGTGAGCCCTTTTATCTTATCCCGATACGTCCCTTTCAGATCTACGAGAATTCCCTTCGGTTTCAGAATTGCTTTGAACCAGGCCTCATCATTGTTCGCATATTCCTTATGATTCACAGCAACGATCACAGCATCGTATGGCCCTTTCATTCCATTGGAAAGTTCGTATCCATATTCGTGCTTCACCTGATCACTGTTCGCGTAAGGATCGGTCACATCCACTTGCATGCTGAAACTCAACAACTCTTTGACCACATCAGCTACCTTGCTATTCCGAATATCCGTAACGTTCTCTTTGAACGTTGCTCCCATCACGAGGATCCGGGCATCGGCTGGATTCACACCAGCAGCGATCACTTTCTTCACGGTCTGTTTTGCCACGTACGCTCCCATGCTGTCATTCACGAACCGACCTGCATCGATGATCTGTGCATGGTATCCCAACTCTTTGGCTTTGTACACCAAATAATAAGGGTCCACACCTATGCAATGGCCACCGACCAACCCGGGTTGGAAACGTAGAAAATTCCATTTCGTAGCTGCCGCTTCCAACACATCGTAGGTATTGATGCCCATACGATTGAAGATGATAGAGAGCTCATTCGTCAGTGCAATATTGACATCCCGCTGCGTGTTCTCAATGATCTTGGAAGCCTCCGCAACCTTGATGCTGCTGGCCCTGTGAACACCGGCCTTAACAACAAGTTCATACACTTTGGCTATGACCTCCGCACTTTCCGCATCACAACCGCTGCTCACTTTCACGATGGTCTCCAATGTGTGTTGTTTGTCGCCTGGATTAATACGCTCAGGAGAGTAGCCCACTTTGAAATCTTCGATGTATTTCAAATTGCTGAGACGTTCCAATAGCGGCACACAATCCTCTTCCGTACAACCTGGGTAAACGGTACTCTCATAAACGACATGGTCGCCTTTTTTCAACACTTGGCCTACCGTTCGTGTTGCCCCTAACAATGGTCCTAGGTCAGGGATATTCTGTTGATCGATCGGCGTAGGCACAGCGACGATGAAGAATTCCACTTCGCGAAGATCCTCGATATCCGCAGTGAAATGAATATCACAACCTTTGAAATCGGATGCTTCCAATTCGTTGCTCGGGTCCTCATTGCGTTGCATTTGTTCAACACGCTTCACGTTGATATCGAAACCGACGACCTTCACTTTACGTGCAAATGCCAATGCGATCGGCAACCCAACATAACCAAGTCCAATAACGGCCATTTTGGCCTCCTTCCGGACCAATCTATCGTATACGTTGCTCATCACGTTTCTTGTAAATACGCTCAATGATCTCAACTACTTTCAACCCCTCCAGCGCATTCGTGGTAAGGGTGTTACGCCCTTTTAGCGTATCCACCACATTATCTATGATGTAAGCGTGGTTGTTAGCGCTGCCTTTGTAAACACCATAATCATTTGCAGGATTGGTCGGCGACAATTCAGGAAGTTCATAATCCTGGATATGGCAATACTCCACCTTATCCATGTACTGGCCACCGATCTTCACACTTCCTTTGGAACCAATTACGGTCAAGCTGCTTTCCATATTCCGATCCCACACAGCGGTGCTGTAATTGAGACACCCGATACCGCCGTTCAAAAATCGAAAATGAACGAGCCCGCTGTCCTCAAATGCTGTAAGATCCTGGTGCATGAAATCCGCGAAAAGTCCTTGGATCTCCGTGATGTCACCGAACAACCAATACAGCGTGTCAATGAAGTGGCTGAACTGAGTAAAGAGCGTACCGCCGTCAAGCACTGCGGTGCCTTTCCAGGATGGCTTTTGATAGTACCGTGCGTCCCTGTTCCAATAGCAATTCACTTGCACCATGTGGATCGCACCCAAGAGGTCTTTATCCAGTACCCCTTTGATCCATTGGCTCGGTGGGCTATACCGGTTCTGCATTACACCGAACACGGTGCGATGCACTTGCAATGCTTTATAGATCACCGCTTCGCAAGCTGCTTTGCTCAATGCAAGCGGCTTCTCGCAGACCACATGCATTCGATGCTCCAGCGCCAAAATGCATTGCTCAGCGTGTAGCCCGTTCGGCGTGCAGATGATCACAACATCGATCCCGGGATGCGCCGCCAGCATTTCAACCATATCCGTATGGAATGGGACATCATGCGCAATGGCACCTAACTCAGCCTTCGTAAGTATATCGGTCACAGCCACAAGTTCTGTTTCCGTATGTGCGGTAACCATTTCTGCATGGCGCTTTCCGATATGGCCATAGCCAACGATCGCGAACTTCACTTTGTGATCCGCGGTCATGTGTTGCTCGATATGTTGGTCCGAAGCAGGATCATGATCCGATCTTTTTCACGGCGCCATTTCGCAAGCTGTATTGATCACCACTTTCTGGACATTTGGCTAAGCCTTCCGAGTCGAATTCGAGCTTATGACCGAATTCGCTCATCCAACCAGTCCGTTTGGCTGGATTGCCCATAACAAGCGCATAGGCTTGTACTGGCTTGGTTACCACAGCCCCGGCACCAATGAACGCATACGCACCGATCTCATTGCCACAAACGATCGTAGCATTGGCTCCTATGGTCGCTCCCTTTCTCACGAACGTGCGAAGATACTGATCCTTACGCGCAACGGCGCTCCGTGGATTGATCACATTGGTAAAGACCATCGAGGGTCCCAAGAACACGTCGTCCTCACAGATCACGCCGGTATAGATGCTCACGTTGTTCTGCACCTTTACGTTGTTACCCAGAACCACATCAGGGCTAATAACAACGTTCTGCCCGATATTGCAGTTCTCACCAATAACACATAAGGGCATGATGTGGGTGAAATGCCAAATACGCGTGCCCTCACCAATGGTGCAGCCCTCATCGATAACAGCGGTGGGATGTGCGGAAAAGGACATTCGAGCAATTGACCCGACCATGGAGGACGGAAGGATCGCGAATGTACTGAAGGCTGGCCTCAAACGAACTATTACTGCTCTACTTCAACATAGCCAAAGGTGCCACGCATCTTACGACAGCCTCCTCAGTTGGCTTTTCGTCGAGTATTCCTGCTTGATGCAGGGAATCTGCGATCCCGTGGAGCGCATTCACATCCACTGCCCCATCCAAGTTCCATTTCAACGTACGGTTCCATTCCGCGGCATTATCGGGTGTCATCCCATAACGTGAAGCAATGATGTCAGCAGCATTCTTTTTTTCTTGAAAACCCTTGGCTTGATCGCGGAAAACGCGCATTAACCGAGCGACCGCATCTGAATTATCCTTTAGGAATCCTTCTCGGGCCACAACCACGAATGCCGGCCAATCGGGAGTTATTTCATCAACCCGGTTGAATAACCCCTTGTGCACATAACTCGCGGTCATGGCCTTCTCCCATAAAAATAGGGCTGGTTCTTTTGACTTCAATCGCTCAACAGCACCAGCAAGATCATTCACAATGATGAAGTCCTTTTCGGTAAGCGTCCGACCGTTCTTCTTCGCATACACGGTTGCCATCAAATGGCTGCCACTGTTAAAGCGGCTAATGGCGAACGGCATTTGCTTCAGATCCGAGACCGTGGTACCACTGCCAACATGAACCCCCCAGGTCAGTGGAGAATCCACCAAGGTGGTTACTATCCGTGTAGGACTTCCCAATAGAATGTCCCTTACCGCTCCTTCTGTTACCAGCACGGCCATATCCACCTGGTCTTCATGTAGCATTTTGCACATTTCCCCAGTGCCCTGAGGAACCGTCTGCCACTTCACATCGATCTTGGCCCGAACGAACGCACGTCTTTCCAACGCCAGGATCCACGGCAAGTTGAACGGCTCAGGCACGCCTGCAAGCCGAATGGTGGTCAACCCTTCTGGTATAGGAGGTTGCCCGTTCACTTCTTCCGGGAATACTTCTCGAAATTGAAATGCTCCTTTTCGTTAAGCTCGACTTGTGAAAGCGACTTGAAGTATGCGAACGTTCGCTTCATACCTTCAGCACGGTCAATTTTCGCGGACCAGCCAAGTAATTTCTTGGCCAACGTGATATCCGGCTGACGTTGCATTGGATCATCACTTGGTAACGGCTTGTAGATCAACTTCTGCTTGGTACCGGTAAGCTTCAGGATCTCCTGCGCGAATTGTTTGATGGTGATCTCTTTCGGATTTCCAATATTTACCGGACCCGCATGATCGCTTAAAAGCAATCTGTAGATCCCTTCGATCAGGTCATCCACGTAACAAAAACTGCGGGTCTGATTCCCTTTTCCGAAGATAGTAAGGTCTTCACCGCGCAATGCTTGGCCCATGAATGCAGGCACAACGCGCCCGTCGTTCAACCGCATGCGTGGGCCGTATGTATTGAATATGCGGACCATCCGCGTCTCCAGCCCATGATAATGATGATAGCTCATTGTAAGCGCCTCCTGAAAGCGCTTGGCTTCATCATACATGCTCCGTTTTCCAACTGGGTTCACATGACCCCAATAACTTTCGCTTTGCGGATGAACTTGTGGATCGCCATACACCTCACTGGTGCTGGCAACGAGGATACGCGCGCCTTTCGCCAAAGCAAGTCCCAATAGGTTATGCGTTCCCAATGATCCAACTTTCAAGGTCTGAATGGGGATCTTCTCATAATCGATCGGAGAAGCCGGCGATGCGAAATGGAGGATGTATTTCAGATCACCAGGAACATGGACGAACTTGCTCACATCATGATGATAGAATTCGAAGTCCTCACGATGGAACAGGTGTTCAATATTTTTCAAGGAACCTGTGATCAGGTTGTCCATAGCAATTACGTGGTACCCTTCCTTCAAAAAGCGATCGCATAAATGCGAACCCAGGAAACCGGCGGCACCTGTAATAAGCACACGATCCTTTGTGACCGGTTTCACGATCCTCAATTTACCCTTTGCCGGTGCTGCCTTCTTCACAGCGGCTTTCTTTGCTACCGCTTTTTTAGCCACAGGCTTTAACACCGTAGACTTTTTCGAGATAGCCATTTTTGACTTCGGCTTTGCCGAGCCAGTGGTCCTCGATACGGTCTTCACCGCAATTTTCTTTTTTGCCATGGGAGATCTTTGGCTTACGCGTTAACCGTTGTACGACCTACACTAACGTATTTGAAACCGACCTTTTCCATCTCTTCAAGGTCGTATAAGTTACGTCCGTCGAATACGACTTTCTCTTTCAAGAGCTTGGCGACCCGCTCAAAATCCGGGGTGCGGAAGAGTGCCCATTCGGTGGCAATGATGAGTGCATCAGCACCTTCAAGTGCCTTGTATTCATCGTCTGCGAATTTCATGGTATCACCTTTCACCTTTTCCACATTCGGCATTGCCTCTGGATCGAACGCAGTGACCGTAGCTCCAGCTTCGACCAGTGCATCGATCATATACAATGCCGGTGCCTCACGAATATCATCGGTATCCGGCTTGAATGCTAAGCCCCACATTGCAAAATGCTTGCCTTTGATCGACGCTCCGTAATGCTTCTTGATCTTATCCGTCAGGGTGGTCTTCTGGCGCTCATTCACTTCCATTACGCTATTGATGATGCGGAAATCATAGCCTGCGTCACTGCCACTTTTGGCCAACGCCTGAACATCTTTCGGGAAGCATGAACCACCATACCCTATCCCTGGGAATAAGAAGCGCTTTCCGATGCGTGTATCCGTACCCATGCCGATACGAACCTTATCCACATCCGCACCAACGGCCTCGCAGAAATTCGCGATCTCGTTCATGAACGTGATCTTGGTGGCAAGGAATGCATTGGCTGCATATTTCGTCAGCTCAGCACTGCGTTCATCCATGAAGATGATCGGATTGCCTTGGCGCACGAACGGCTTGTACAGATCCTCCATCACCTTTTGTGCTCGGGCACTGCTGGTACCCACCACCACACGATCCGGTTTCAAGAAATCATCAACTGCAAAGCCTTCCCGTAAGAACTCCGGATTACTCACGATATCAAATTCTACTTTGGCGTGTTTCGCCACAGCTGCATGTACTTTCTCCGCAGTGCCAACTGGTACCGTGCTCTTATCCACGATCACCTTATAGTCGGTCATGATCTTGCCAAGCTCATGGGCTACTCCCAATACATACTTCAGGTCTGCACTACCATCCTCTCCAGGAGGCGTTGGCAATGCCAAGAAGATGATCTGCGCTTTATCGATCGCGCTCTTCAGATCCGTTGTGAACAACAAGCGACCTTGACGGATATTCCGTTCAAAAAGAACATCCAGATGCGGTTCATAGATGGGCACTTTCCCATCCTTCATCTTCTGGACCTTTTCCTTATCAATATCCACGCAGATAACGTGGTTACCTGTTTCTGCGAAGCATGTGCCTGTTACAAGGCCGACATATCCTGTTCCTACTACTGCGATGTTCATGGTGTACTGATCCTGACCGAACGCTGTCCGACCCTTAGTGCGAGTTATTGAAAAAAGCTTTTCACCGCGTTGGTGATATGTGTAAGTTGATCATTCTCCAGCTCTGTACTCATGGGGAGCGAGAGCACTTCCAGTGTTAATTTCTCGGTTATTGGAAGACTACCTTCCGGAAACTGAGCGGTCTTATACGCAGATTGTAGGTGACAGGGTACAGGATAGTAGATCATTGCCGGTATCCCCCTGTCTTCCAAGTGTTTCTTTAGACCATCCCGATGCCCTCCGGTCACTTTCAGCGTGTATTGATGGAATACATGCGTGCTGTTCGGGCTGCGTTCCGGGATCGAAATATCTTTCAGGTCCTTGAACGCATTGTCATAGAATGTTGCCGCCGCATTCCGCGCAGCATCGTACTCCGATAAATGCTTCAACTTGATCCGCAGTATCGCCGCTTGCATGGCATCCAACCGGCTATTCACTCCAACCACTTCATGGTAGTACCGAGTATCACTTCCATGATTGCAGATGCGTCGGACTTTCTTTGCGAGTTCATCATCGTTGGTGAACAACGCACCGCCGTCCCCATAACACCCCAGATTCTTGCTCGGAAAGAAACTAGTGCTCGCAATATGACCTATTGAACCGCTCTTCCGTTGCGTTCCATCCTTGCGTGTATACACAGCACCGATCGCCTGAGCGTTGTCCTCGATCACGAATAATCCGTGCATTTCCGCAATGGCCATGATCGCATCCATATCCGCTGTTTGGCCAAATAAGTGAACGGGGATAATGGCCTTGGTACGCGGAGTGATCTTACGTTCCACATCCGCAGGATCCAGATTGAATGTCCCAGGAAGCACGTCCGCGAAAACAGGAGTTATCCCAAGCAAGGCAACCACTTCGACAGTTGCCACGAACGTGAACGAAGCGGTTATTACTTCATCGCCACGCTCCAAGCCAAGCGCCATCATTGCGATCTGCAATGCATCAGTCCCATTCGCGCATGCAATGGTGTTCTTAACCCCGATGAATTCCGATAACTCGTTCTCGAACGCTTTTACTTCCGGCCCACCAATGAACGCGGCACTGCCCATGATGCCCTGAACGGCGACATCCACTTCGGGCTTGATCTTCTCGTATTGGCCGACCAGATCGACCATTTGTATTGGCTTCATCAATGTGCTTCGCGATGACCGAACCATTTCGGCGCGGCGAAGATAGTTATCCAATACGCCTGATCGGACGGTTGCACGAACTGCGTTTAACTTCGCGGTCCTATGCGTACGACAAGACCATTTCTTAGCACTCTAATTCTGCTATTTGCCGCACCCTCATTTGCACAAGGCGATATTCGGGATACCACCATTGCTCTTACTTCCGTCACCGCCAGTTATGCGTACCAGATCCCAAGTGGAGACATGGCACTTCGTTTCGGGAATAACAGCAACATCGGCATCAATGCGTTCTATAAGAACAAGCGGAATTATTTCTTCGGTGCCGAAGGTTCGTTCCTATTCGGAAATAAGGTGGTTGAGTCCGGATTACTGCGCAATGTGATAAACAGTGAAGGACAGTTCGTTGATGCCGATGGCGTACAGGCCGATGTGCTCATATACGAACGCGGATGGACGGCGATGGGGATCGTAGGCAAGATCATTCCGGTCGTGGGACCGAACCCGAACTCTGGAATTCTCCTGAAATTCGGTATTGGCTACCTCCGGCACAAGATCCGTGTACAGACCCAAAAGAACGTTGTACCACAATTGGAAGGTGAATACTTGGAAGGCTATGACCGCCTCGCCGCTGGCCCAATGGGATCACTGCTGGTCGGTTATCAGCATTTCGGCAATCGGCGGTTCGTCAATTTCATGATCGGGTTCGAGGTCATTGCCGCTTTTACGCAATCGCTCCGAGCCTTTAATTTCGATACGGAACAGGCAGAGACAGGAACGCGGAACGACGGGTTGACCGGTCTTCGCGTAGGCTGGAGCTTACCGATCTACAAACGTTCCGATGACCGCTATCACTATTATTGACCGCGGATCATGCCATTGCTCTATGATCTAGGTACACGGTGCTATCATTTGGGCATCAGGCTTGCTGCACCGTTCGTACCCAAAGCAAAGCAATGGGTGAATGGCCGGAAAGGAACGTGGGAACGACTTGCCAGTGTATCGAAAAAAGTGACCGGTTGCTTATGGATGCACGCTGCCAGTGTCGGTGAATTCGAACAAGGCCTGCCAGTGTTGGAAGCCATCAAAAAAATTCATCCCGACCTTCCAATTGTGGTCACCTTCTTCAGTCCAAGTGGATACGAAGCCCGAAAGGACCACCCGATCGCTGATCATGTGGAATACCTCCCTCCCGATGGACGCGCCAATGCAGAACGGCTGTATGCGTTGATCAAGCCTCGGATCGCGCTATTCGTGAAATACGAATTCTGGTACCATCATTTAAAGACGCTTCATCATCACAACGTGCCATTGTTCCTGATCTCCGGCACGTTCCGCAATGACCAACCATTCTTCAACTGGTATGGGAACACGCACCGTGCGATGCTCAGCACCTTTTCTCATCTCTTCGTGCAGGACGAAAAGAGCAGATCACTACTCGCATCACTTGGGAAGACCAATGTGACGGTCGCCGGAGATACGCGCTTCGATCGCGTTGCAGAAATTGCAGCGAATGATCCTGGCCTCGCTGTTGCGAAGGCATGGAAGGGTGACCAACCGCTCTTGGTCTGCGGAAGTACGTGGCCTGCGGATGAAGAATTGATCCTTGCTGCATTTGGTAAGTACAAACTTGTGGTGGTCCCGCATGAACTTTCGGAGCCCCATTTGAAACAGATCGAAACAAGATTCCCTAAACCCCTAGTGCGTTGGAGCGAACTCGAAGATTCGCCGATCCAGAGCATTACCGACATTCTAGGAAAGGAAAAGTCGGGCACCTTATTGGTTGATCGAATGGGATTGCTTGCTCGCCTATACGCTTATGCTGACATCGTATACATCGGCGGTGGTTTTGGCGATGGTATTCACAGTGTGTTGGAGGCCGTCGCTTGGGGAAAGCCTGTGATCTTCGGCCCGAACCACAGAAAATTCGTAGAGGCCGAAGCCTTGGTCGAAGCCGGTGCCGGTTTCGAGGTCAGCTCTTCGACAGGGCTTCGAACGGTGCTGGAGCGTTTGAATGGTGACCCGAACGAACTACAGAACTCCTCAGCTATTGCCAAAGCTTATGTGCAGAACAACGTTGGAGCAACGGCGAAGATCACCGCATTCATTCTTCCGTTGCTTGAGGCGAAGCAGTTCAATCCATCGTAAGATCCACGCGGATCGGCAATGTGCGGTCTCCGTTCATTTTGTGCGAACCGGACAAATAGTATTCCTGCGGTCCGAACTGGTACATGTGTTGGCCAACAATGAAATCGTTCGCACCCGAACTGCGCATTATTGCTTTCGCCTTGTATTCGCCCGTTCCATCGAACACGACCGTGGTTGAGAATGGGGACTTCACATCCAAATAATTGAGCTTCTTATCCCCTACTTTTCGTTTCTCCGCTTGTGCATCGTTATCGATCAATAGCAGGACAAGCTGATCCTTATACACTGCGCTGAAAACTTCTCCGATGGCTTTATCCGTTGTGTAGAGCAGTCTTCGGAATGTCTGTTTCCACGTCTCTCCACCCTCAGCATCCAAACAGGAAACAACCAACGGACCATGGATCCATCGAAGACCGGCCATGGCCGTTTTCGAATCGATCGCATCGGTCTCCTGGAAAAATTCACGAACGAGAAAATACCCGCCATCCGAACGCGGCAAAATGTCAATGATCCGAATTGCGTTGTTCGTAGGAGCACGATCTTCCGCGTCCAAGACAAGCGATGAAGTAGAGACCTTTTCAAACTTGGATGTCACCGGAGACCATTTACCAATGAACTCTCCTAATGTAGGCTCTTCCTTGGGCGTAGTGCCTGAATAAATACCCGCGATCAACACCGTGGAATCAGGCATTGAACGGTAAACAATGTTCTTGGCGAACCGCGCTTTTCCAAGACCGAGGTCCACATCCACCACTCCATCGCCATCGACCCGGTGCATGACCAAGGTGTAGCTGGTGGTATCCTTCTTCATATCCGTTACGGGCTTAACGTTGCGTTCCATGAACAGCGCATTACCCAGCACGTCCACATGTACATCCTGAAAGCGCGCTCCCTCGGGCAGTTCCAAGGTCTGCTTCCAGACCACTTTCATGTTCTTATCCACCATGACCATGGGACAGTATGTTTCGCCCTTTACACTTTTCACAGCAGTGCTGTAGATCAATACCTTGTTGCGATCAGGTGAGTATATGGCATGGAAAGGATCATGATAGCCTTCATCGCTCTTCAGCTTCGTGCCATCGCCGTAGGTCTTCGTATCGAACGCACACAACAGCTCAAGCGGTCGGTGTCCGGCGGTCATGTTCGGATCGGTTTTCTGCCAGTACAACTGCGTAATGCCAAGAACCGTATCCCGGCGCGAAGCGATCATGACTGGATCACTGCCCAACAACACAACAGTTTCAAAGAATAATGGGTCCGACCCGAAACGCGGTTGCGGGGTCTGCGTCCGAATTACGCCCAATTTCGCTCGATCATATAGCTCGAACTGGGGAATACCATCGGCATACCGCAGTATACCGGTCCCTTGCACATCGACACGTGTTACAAAAAGCGATCTGTCATTCAGGTCGATCAATGTGCCGATGGGACGCTTATCAATGTTCCCGGCATCGGGTGCCAAAGTTGCTTTGATCTTCAGTTTCCCGGCTTGTGCGAAACACGAAGCACCTATAAGTATTGAACAAAGGACGATCGAAGCGCGTTGGTGATAAGTAGACATGTTCAAGTTCTGAATATTGGTGGGAAAGATAAGTTAAGCGGCTTGCATGGACCAATATCGTGCCAGCTAAGAATTCTGGTATCCAACGCCAATTTACTAGGATGGGCCGCCTCCCGCATGGGTCAGCGGGAGAACGCCGAAAGGAGCCGCAGATAGACGCAGATAAGGCTACCGCACGGCGGGTGTTAGTGGAAAAATACTTGTAACGTCGACATTGGAAACACTGCATTTTAAGACGCCCCATCACGCTGTTATGCAACGCGGTAGGCGGGAGCGTTTTTATACCCGATCAACCGATCTTGCCACTCAGGGGATAACTCCGTTCAGCGCAACTTCGGGTTGTTCTTATGCCGATCGCTATCACGCTTGGTCTTATCCTCCATGCGCTGCGTCCATGCTTGTTGTAGATCGGTGTTGGTCTGATTGGCCAAACACAGCACAACAAAGAGCACATCGGCCAATTCGGAACCCAGGTCCTTGCCGGTATCACTCTCTTTTTCACTCTGCTCGCCATACCGGCGTGCCATGATCCGAGCAACCTCCCCTACCTCTTCCGTAAGCATGGCCATGTTGGTGAGTTCGTTGAAGTACCGTACACCGTGGTCTGTGATCCACGTATCTACCTGTTCCTGTAGCGCTGTTATTGACATTTGTTCGGACATCTGAATTTTTGGGATCCCGATCAGTGATCAGTAATTTTAGCAAACTAACACACAAAGCAAGGCCATTTCGCAATTGTTGTTCATCGATCCGTTGCACTCAAAAAAAGAAAGAGTCAACCCTCGGTATTATCGTTCGTCTTATTTAGTTATGCCTGTATTATCGCGTAGTGTATCCATTAACACTTTTTATGCACAATTCTTGGAACTCTACCTGAGATCCTATACATTGCTCCGCTGTTACTGCTATTATCGTCTACGAACAGTTTGAAATAGCATGACGAATACACTATCACACTAACCCAAAACCAAGCTCCCTTGGATCAACGTTCCACCTCTTTTATCACCCCTACGCGCCATCGGATATTCGATTGGCATCATGGAAGTTCATTTTACTAAGTCCTCATTGTAGGGCTACTACCCTTGTCGTCCGTTTCACTTAAAAAAAACAACCAAAACCCAAATAAATGAAGAATAAGAACTCAACTAACCAACTGTGGCGGCGAATGGCGCTATGGGGAAAAGCGGGTGTCCTGATGGGCGGCTTGCTTTTCGCTCAGGTCGGCTTCGGACAATGCACGGCCAATACAAGTGCATATGGAAGCTTAACACCAATCGTGGGTGGATTCCAAACGATAAATAGTTGTAACTATGCTGGGGAATATGCTACTGTGGGCGTAACCACTGGAGATACGTATGTATTCTCGACCACTGCGGCATCTGGCTCGAGCATCACTTATGATACCCAGTTGACCCTGCGGACCACCGCTGGCGCCCTCTTGGGTTACAATGATGATTTCGGCGGCCCACAGTCGCAGATCACATGGATCTCCAACATCACGGGATCTGTTTACCTCCACTTGAATGAGTATTATTGCCTAACCAATTCAACTTGCTCGGATATGCGTGTTAGTCGTGCGAGCGGTGGTTATTGCGGTGATCTTATCTGCAATGGAGTTGAAACTTCTGCTACTTGTCCAGGTGATTGCCCACCTATTCCGGGATCATGTGATGCTCCGGTAGTTCTGACCAACGGTGTACCCCTCATTGGCGAAACCACTTGTGGGTCCGGTGTATTGTTGCCGGACAACGCATGTAGCGCATCCTACGATGCGGACGCTGCTCCTAATGAGGCCATGGTGTATTCCTATACTACAGGTGCAACTGCAGAGGACATTACCGTGCTGATGTCCAACATTACCAGTACTTACTCTGGTCTGTCCATGATATCCGGCACTTGTAACTCAGCTGGAGCCACTTGCCTCGGATTCGTAGGTAATGGTGGAACCACAGACCGGTCGTTCACGGCCGTTGGTGTACCAGCTGCGACCACGGTACACATTTATGTAACGACATGGCCTGCGCCAGACTGCGTAGCCAGTTATGACCTCGTACTTAACGCAGGTGCTCCTGCGGTTTGCGGTAACGCGATCTGTGAAGGTCCTGAGAATTTCGCTAACTGCCCTGGTGATTGCCCTGCAGCGCCCGGTCAGGATTGTACTACGGCAATTGATGTAAGCGCCGGTGGAACATTCAATAGCGGTGCATTCAATGGCGTCTATGAAGCCTTTGAGACCTGTTTTTCTGGTACGCCAGCTGCTGCGCGTTGGTTCGTTTATTCGGCTACAGCTGATGGAGATCTTAATGTATCTTCCTATGGTATCGGTGGAACGGATAGTGAACTCGCGGTTGGTACCGGTACTTGTGGCTCACTGACCCAAGTTGCCTGCAGTGAAGACTTTGCTGGATCTCCGTATGAATCAGAAGTCCAACTTGCTGTTACGAATGGAACGGACTACTATATTATGTGGGGCAACTATTACAGTAGCACCCCATTCAATTTCAACGTAACCTTTATCCCAGCTGGTGCAGTTTGCGGTAATTCGGTCTGTGAAGGAGGCGAGAATTTCGCTAACTGCCCGGGTGATTGCCCAGCTGCTCCTGGTGAGGATTGTTCTTCTGCCATTGATGTAAGCGCCGGCGGAACATTCAATAGCGCTGCTATTAATGGCGTCTACGAGGGGTTCGAGAATTGTATGGCAAGTGCACCGGATAAGGCACGTTGGTTCGTTTATTCGGCTACCACTAACGGAAGTCTTAATGTCTCTTCTTACGGGATCGGTGGAACGGATAGCCAAGTCGCTGTTGGAACCGGAACGTGTGGTTCGTTGACCCAAGTGGCTTGTAATGACGACTTTGCTGGTTTCCCGTATGAATCAGAAGTTGAATTCGCTGTCACTTCAGGAACGGATTACTACATCATGTGGGGAAATGGATACAGTAGCGCCGCATTCAACTTCAATGTGACTTTTGTACCTCCGCCTGTTTGTGTAGCACCTGCTGCAACACGCACAATTGTGCCGAACTGCCCTACAGGATTCGCTATCGACGTGAATGTGACCAGTTTGGGTATGACTTTAGCGGCACCTGCAACAAGCGCAACGATCGCGTATGACTTGAACAGCGTTCCACAGACCCCGGTAACCGTTTTCACTACCGGCATTGAAACCCTTACCGGCTTTGTCGATGGTGACCTGATCGACAATATCGTTGTACAACATGAAAGCAATGCTACTTGCGACTACGCGGGCTTGGCCTCTGTCACTTACACGTGCCCACCACCGCCACCTGCCAATGACGCGTGTGCGAATGCCATACCACTTGATTGCAACACCCTAGTGACCGGCACCACGACCAGTGCTACTTTAGAAACACCTGCACCCGCATTCTGCGGAACCGGTCTTACGGCTCCTGGAGTTTGGTATACTGTTGCTGGTTTTGACGGTCCTATGTTCGCGACACTTTGTGGTGCTACAGCCTATGATTCCAGGATCAACGTTTACTCAGGTTCATGCGGAGCATGGGTTTGTGTTGGTGGAAATGATGACAACTTCAGTTGTACTAGTAACACCGCCTCAAGCCGCCTTGAGTGGACCGGGTCTTCCGCTAATACATACTACATCCTTGTTCAAGGATATAGCAGTGCGACCGGTGATTTCGATCTGTTCGTAGGTTGCGGAAGCAACAACAATTCCTGCCCGGATAACGGTCTTTCAATTCAGTTCCAGACCGATGCTTCTCCATTCGAGACCACCTGGGATCTCTTGGACGCTACTGGTCAATATGTTATAGCTAGCGGCGGTCCTTTGGCTGCTCCTGGAGCATTGCTAGAGGAATTCGCTTGCGTACCTGATGGTTGCTACCAGTTCCGCGTGAAAGATAGCGGTGGTAATGGTATGAGTTCCGGTGGATATGTTGTACGTACCCAAGGAAACTATATTCGCATCATCGACGACGCGAACAACTTCAGCAGTGGTTCCACAAGCCAAGCCAGCGGGTCATTCTGCTTACCTATGGGTACTACGGATCTGTTATATTCCAGCTGCGATAAGTACTTCTGGGCAACCGGTGAATACATTGTTTGCAACGAAGATGCTGCTGTTGCTGCTGACTGGAACGGTGGTGGACCTGCCGGTGCGGACTCCGGATACGATTTCTGGTTCTACAACCCGAATGGTGGTTACAGCTATGTGCGTTCACGTCGACACAATGTGTCCGACAACTTTGCGAACGTAGGTTCTAGCCGTACATGCCATATGAAGGTCAATAACTGGGCGGCTGCGAACCACATTCCTGATGGAGTGTTGATGAACGTACGTATTCGTTCTGTTGTGAACGGTGTTGCAGGTGCTTATGGTCCAGCTTGCCGCTTTACACGTGATGAAGCTACGGCCGCTTGCCCTCCAACCTTGCTGTTCGACGTACCAGGATTCCCACAGTTCTATAGCTGCGGTGTGAACCGTAACTTCGTGAGCAGTACAGCGAACCGCTTGTACGCTCGCCCTATAGCTGGTGCTACGCAGTACCGCTTCACCTTCGACAATGCTGAGTTGGCATCGCCGATCGTTCGCGTAGCGAATAACTACTACTTGAGCTTGGGTTGGTCCATTGGTGTTGCTCCACCATTGGTTGCAGGACAGACGTATGACGTAACTGTTGAAGCATTCAAAGGAGGTAACTGGTGCATTCCAGGTAATGTGTGTCTTGTTACCATCAATAACCCAGTAGCTGGTGGTCAACAGAACGTTGCTTTGGACGGTGGATCCGCATTGAACATGTGGCCTAACCCGAATAACGGTGATGTGCTGAACATGAGCCTGCTGGTTGCTGATCCATTCATCACTTCTGTGAGCATGGACATCTTCGACCTCAGCGGCAAGCGTATGATCGCACGTACTGTTGGTATCCAGGATGGTCTTATCAACACGACCATTGACCTGAACGGCGACCTCGCTGATGGTATGTACATGGTAAAAGTTACTGCTGGTGATGAAGTATTCACACAACGTGTGGTGATCCAGAAGTAAGCTGAATAACCTACGATCCCAGGATCGTTAACGAACATGACCCCCGTACCGAAAGGTGCGGGGGTTCTTGTTTTATAGTGTTCTGATCCACATCCTTCCGTTCCCGGAATCGATCTCTAATTCTCTGCTAAGCGTTTAAGTTCCCTGGCGAATGGGTTTCGATCCTCGCTATCCACGCATTGAGCATAGCGTTGAAAAGGAGCGAAGGATGAGTGGTCCCGGCTCACTTCTACTAGCGTATTGCAAGTGCATTGTTCCGTATCCAAGAGACGCAGAAGCAACCATCAGCATGTTTGTTCCTCATATCATACCTGAAATTGTGAATATTGGTGGTATCACTTTATTTATCCACAATACTTGATCCGCGTAGTAAAAACAACCTACATTAGCTTGCTATAACTGCCTTTTCAGTCTAGGAACGGGGTCGAAATAGCATGACGAATGCTGTTCTATATTGATGCAATACCCCTCTCCCTTGGACTACTTTTTCGATTCTTACTTCACTTTTCCGCATCGCATCCCAATAGGGGTTGGTGTGTGTGTTCTACTAAGTCCTCATTTCCGGGCTAATTCTCTTTTCGTCACTTTCATTTAAGATCCAGACCCAAACGAATGATGCAGAATAGGAACTCGAATAACCCATTGCGATGTTGGCCATCGATGGAAAGATCACGAACCAAAAACCTTGCCTTTTACCCAACCCAAAACACACGATCATGAATTCTAAATACTCTTGGTACAGCCCGCTCCACATGGTGCGCAAGCTGTCAGGCATCCTCGCGCTCTGCGCGATAGGTGTATTGTGGACAACCACAGCACAAGCACAGATCGCTTTGATAACGGCCAGCGATGGCGGATTCGAGAGCGGAACATCAACACTGGCAGCGAACGGCTGGACAGGGGTGAATGCCACTTCGGTTACATGGTTCACGGGAACCGCAGCAGGGGCTGCTACAGGCACCAAAGCTGCATTCGTAGGATCGAGTTCGACGACTTATATTGGGTCCACCACTGCAGTGATCAAGCACTTCTACCGGGATATCGCTATTCCGTCAGGAGCGACGCAGGTGTATCTCAACTACAAGTTGAAGATGCCTATCATTGATAATAATTATGACTACTTCTATATCTACACGAACACCACGGCGCAGACTCCTGTTTCGGGCACCCTACCCGCAGGAACCGTGCGTGCGACATACACCACCCCGTTGCTCACCGGTTTCACTGCGCGACCACAGATCGATCTGACCGCCTTGGCGGGCACCACGGTCCGCTTGGTCTTCACATACAAAACCGACGGGTCTTCCCCGTACGCGAATCCAGCAGTGGATGACATTACGCTCACGTATGTCGCGGCGCCAGCGGGCTGCACCGGCACCTCGCAGTATCCGTTCTCGGCCATTTCCGCTCCCGCACCGGGGGCAGGGGCGTACACGATCTCGTCGGCCCAACAATTGGATGGTGAATACAACCAAATGACCGGTGCTGTTGCCGGCCATACGTTCATGTCCGAGGCGACCGCGGCAGGCACCTATATCACCGTGCGCGCAAGTACATTCAACGGCGCATTGGTGAGTTCTGGTACGACACCGCTGAATTGGACCGCCACGGCAGGTGGCACCTACTACATCACCTACCACACCAACTCGTCGTGCGGCACTTCTTCGGCCTACACCATCACTAAGATCACGAACACCACGGTCGCAAGCGGCTGCACCAACACGTCTGCTTTCGGTTCCTTTGCGGCACCAGCGCCGGGTGCAGGGCCGTACCAGATCGCCACCAATCAATACCAGTCTGAGTACAACACGATGACCGGTGCCGTAGCCGGCCACACGTTCACCTCCACGGGGAGCATTGCAGGGACCTACATCACCGTACATGCAGGAACGTACAACGGAACAATAGTCGCTGCGGGCACCACGCCGTTGAATTGGACGGCAGCGGCGGGCGGCAGCTACTATATCCACTACAACACGAACTCGTCGTGCGGCACTGCATCGACCGGCATGACCTCCACGATCACGAACACCACGGTCGGAAGCGGCTGCACCAACACCACGGCGTACGGTTCCTTTACCGCACCCGCACCGGGAGCTGGGGCGTACACCATCTCATCGGCCCAATACCAATCGGAATACAACACGATGACCGGTGCCGTAGCCGGCCACACGTTCACCTCCACAGGGAGCATTGCAGGGACCTACATCACCGTACATGCAGGAACGTACAACGGAACAATAGTCGCTGCGGGCACCACACCGTTGAATTGGACGGCAGCGGCGGGCGGCAGCTACTATATCCACTACAACACGAACTCGTCGTGCGGCACTGCATCGACCGGCATGACCTCCACCATTACGAACACGACGGCCGCGGCAAACAATGATCTGGTGTGCGACGCCACAGCAGTCACCTGCGGCAGTACCACGGCCGGCACTACAGTGGGCTTTACCACGACAGGCACCTACGAAGGCACCACCACCTGCGGGGTGGCGCAATCCTACCCCGGGGCGTGGTACTCCATTGTGGGCAACGGCCAGGACATGGTCGCCAGCCTCTGTGCAACCTCGTGGGACAGTAGGATCTCCATCTATTCCGGCACCTGTACCTCCCTCGTCTGCGTCGGCGGTACAGACGATAACGGACCGGCCTGTTCAGGAACCTCGGCCAGTTATGGCTGGACTTCCACCAATGGGGTGACCTATTACATCAAGGTATATGGGTATAGCAGCAACAGTACCTTCTCCCTGAACGTTACCTGCTCATCCCCTGCACCCGCCAACGATGCTTGCGCGAACGCGATCAACGTGAATGCCTATCCGTACACGAGCGCGGTCATCAGCAACGCCAATGCAACGGACGATGTCCCCACCTCTACTTGCTCCGGCCCCAACAAGAACGTATGGTGGAAGGTGAGCGGCGTGTGCGGCACGATGTCCGCAAAGACCTGCACCGGCCTCACGAATTTCGATACGGAGATGGCCGTATTCAGTGGTAGCTGTGGCGCTTTCACCGAGGTAACCTGCAATGATGACGGGGGGCCGGCTTGTTCTAGTCCCCAATCCAGTGTTTCCTGGACGGCCACGCAAGGCACCTTCTATTACATCTCCGTGGGTTCCTATTATGGATCAGGGCCGACGGGGAACCTACAATTGAACGTGACCGTGGAGGATGGCGATGGTGATGGCGTAGGCGATGCCTGCGACAACTGCGTGAGCACCTCGAATGCCTCCCAAGCCAATGCTGACGGTGATTCCGCTGGCGATGCCTGCGAACTGTGCGACAACGACCCCAACAAGCTCGCTCCGGGGGTCTGTGGTTGCGGCGTGGCCGATGTGCCTACTACGTACTATGCGGATGACGATAGCGATGGATTCGGCGACGCTGGTTCACCACTGGCCGGTTACACATGCATAGTTCCTTCAGGATACGTAGCCGATAACAGTGACTGCGATGATACCCAATTGCTGTATACGGATAATGATGGTGATGGCTTCGGAACAGGTTCGCCTGTAGCCTGTGGTGTTGCCGACAATACGGATTGTGATGATGCAGCCCTTTTGCATGCGGATGTTGATGGTGATGGATTCGGAGCAGCTGCCAATGCAGCATGCGGGATCGCGGATAACAGTGATTGTGATGATACCCAGTTGCTGTATGCCGATAATGATGGAGATGGCTTCGGAGCGGGTACTCCGGTGGCTTGCGGTGTAGCTGATAACACCGATTGCGACGACACCCAGAACCTCTATGCCGACGGTGATGGGGATGGATTCGGAGCAGGTGCTCCGGTTGCTTGCGGTGTGGCGGACAACAGTGATTGCAACGATGCGCAACTTCAATATGCTGATAACGATGGTGACGGTTTCGGAGCAGGTACACCGGTTGCCTGCGGAGTAGCGGACAATAGCGACTGCGACGACACCCAGAACCTGTATGCCGATACCGACGGTGATGGCTACGGAGCAGGTGCTCCGGTAGCATGTGGCGTGGACAATGATGACGATAGTTGCCCTGGTGATTTCGGGATCATTGGAAGTGCTTGTGACGCTGGTCCTGGATATGTGCTCGGTGCATTGGACTCAAATTGCGATTGTGTCGGTGTACTATGCAGTGAGGACCTCACGCTGGACATTACCATGCCTGCTTTCGGTACATTACCGACCTGGGAACTGCTTGAAGATGCAACCGACATTCTAGTACAAAGCGGGGGCGGAGGTTTCGCTAACCCTGGGGTGAATCAACAATTCACCTGCTTGCCGGATGGTAAATTCAGGTTGGTCATGGGTGGTGTTCCAGCTGGAGGTTCCTACATGCTACGCACCAGTGGAAACCCTGGAACGCGGATCATTGATAACATTACTACGGTCGCTGGAACAACCTCAGTGACACCGTATAACACTACGCCTGCTGCACTTAGTTCCAATGGAGCCGTGCAGGTACCGGTTGGTCCTAACGACCTGCTTTTCACAAGTTGTGATAAGCCATTCTGGGTATCCGGTGAATATGTTGTGTGCAACGAAGATCCAGACGTAGCGGCTGAATGGGTGCCGAACGGCCCCAGTAACGTGCAACCAACGACCACAGGCTATGACTTCTGGTTCTACAACCCGAACGGTGGATACAGTTACATCCGCCAGCGCAGGCACAATGTGTCGGACAACTTCGCGAACATAGGCTCTGCACGTACGTGCCACATGAAAGTGAACAACTGGGCCACAGCTAACCATATCCCGGACGGCGTGAAGCTCAACGTTCGTGTGCGTGCTGTAGTGAATAATGTTCCTTCGAACTGGGGTCCTGCTTGTCGCTTTGTAAGGGATGAGGCCTTGGCCGCGTGCCCGCCTACGAAATTGTTCGATGTGCCGGGGTTCCCACAGTTCTATAGCTGTGGTGTAACACGCCAGTTCGTGAACAATACAGCGAACCGCATCTATGCACGACCCGTTTCCGGTGCGAATAAGTACAAGTTCACCTTCTCCAGTGGTGAGGGCACGTTCTCTCGCGTGACCAACTACTACTACGTGAATTTAGGTTGGTCCGGTCTACCAACACTGACCGTGAGCGCGACATACGAGGTTACCGTGCAAGCATCAATGAACAATGGCGCAAGCTATTGTGTTGTTGGGGATGTCTGTCTGGTAACAATTGTTCCTACTGCGATCGGCGGAAGCCAGAATGCAGCGTTGGACAACAATGGTACTGCGGCATTGAACCTATGGCCGAACCCGAATAACGGGGATGTGTTGAATATGAGCCTGCACATTACGGATCCGTTCATTAGCACGGTGAGCATGGACATCTTCGACCTAAGTGGTAAGCGCATGATCGCACGTACTGTTGCTATCCAGGATGGCCTTATCAACACCACCATTGACCTCAACGGCGACCTTGCTGATGGTATGTACGTGGTAAAAGTTACTGCTGGTGATGAAGTCTTCACACAACGTGTGGTGATCCAGAAGTAAGCTGAATAAAGTACGATCCCAGGATCGTTAACGAACATGACCCCCGTACCGAAAGGTGCGGGGGTTCTTGTTTGGTGCCGTTGGCCTGCATTGCTTCAATCGCATTACATCTATCCATGATCTGAATATTTCTTACATCTCTATCTATCCGCTCTTCCTTTCTTGACATTATTTCATTCTGATCGGTGATCTGGCTTCAAAGTATCCGGATCGAACACGCCTGAATTTATTCATGCTCGGACTTTATGATCAATATTTCAATGTATTCGTGTAGCATGGATAGATCAAGTTGCCCATTGATGTAACATTCCGTCAGACCAGTGAGTATAAAATCATCAATGATCAGTTATGTGATGCAAAAAATCGGATTCCATTTGACAAACCTTCAGAACCACAGAAATTAATTCCTCGATGATCTACTACTGAACGCCGTTATAAAAACGACGTCTGTCGTAAAATAAATTGAACGAAAAACCACAATCAAGCAAAATTTAGACTCCTAAACCAACACATCATCCATGAAGTTCAGCTCTCCCACATTAACAGGGCTTGTTAACCCCTTACGAGCGGTCATCGCATTGCTCGTTCTCACAACATCTTCGCTCCTCTGGGGCCAAGTCGCCACACAGTATTCGTGGTCACAATCCACAGGCACTTACTCGGCTATGGGCGCGGCCGGTGTCAACGCATTGTTCAGTGACGCGTGGGACGATAGCGATGTCACCTACACATTACCGTTCACATTCAACTACGACGAGACCGCGTACACAAAGATCCGGATCTCCAGTAACGGGTTCTTCGTGTTCGGCACATCGATCAGCGATAACAACAGTGGCGGGGCATATGTCAGTAACTCCGACAACTCGGGTGAATTCCTTGGTGGAAACGTGACACAATTCGGTGTTGCAGGATTCAACGCCGATCTGATCGAACGTACCTACAGCACATTTTCAGGGACCCGCACAAACGGCACCCCGACCATTACCGGAGCAACCACGACGAACATTCGCGTAGGAATGCGCTTGAGTGGTTCCGGTATCCCGAACAATGCGGTGATCACGAACATCTCAGGTACCACAGTAACACTTAGTGCAAATGCCACAGCAAGTGGATCAACGACACTGACCCCTCGGGGAAACGCGATCGTGACAACCACGGGCACAAGCCCGAACCGTACCGTTGTGGTGCAGTATACCAGGGTGGCACGTGAGAATTTCACAGGCTCGGATGACATTAGCTTCCAGATCTTGCTTAATGAAGGTGGTGGAAACGCGGCGAACCAAACGGTACAAGTGGTCTTTGGTACTGTAACGACTTCGAGCAGTAGCACAAGCGAAAACCCTCAAGTTGGGATCCGTACCACGATATCGGACTACAATAGTAGAACCTCAACAACCAGTGCGAACTGGCAAGGAACCACCGCATCAACATCCAATTCGAACACGATCCGTTTCAGCAGTTCACGAGCTCCCACAACAGGTTTGACCTATACATGGACCCCTGATTACTGCACAGGCACACCTACCGCGGGCAGCATTGGAGGAACTTCTCCACTCTGCACAGGCACCGGTACCACGTTGACCTTGACAGGTAATTCTACTGGTGGTTATGGATTGAGCACTGCATGGTCCTATGGCACAGTGAATGGTGGGCCATACCCAACATCGGCCGGCTCTGGAAATAGCCTCTCAACGGGAACCTTGACGGCCACACGCTACTATGTCGCCACCACCACCTGTTCGAACGGAGGTGCTTCAGCAACTACATCTCAATTCGCCGTGGTGGTGAACTCGAATCCGACTACCTCGAATGCTGGCGCTGACCAGACCGTATGCATTCTATTCGGAGCCACATTGGCCGCAAATGCACCAAGCTCAGGCACGGGTACTTGGACGATCCAAACGGTAAATGGTGGTGCAACGAACAACATCTCACAATTCAGTAGCACTAGTGCGAACAATGCCACCTTCACTCCGATCACTGCTGGTGTTTATACGTTGCGCTGGACGATCGCTAATTCGCCATGCACCAGTTCAACTAATGATATGGTACTGACGGTTAGGGCCAGCCCTACCACAGCAAATGCTGGACCGACCCAAAGCATCTGTACTAACCCTGGATCCGCAACAATGGCCGGCAATACGATCACAAGCGGTGCGGGTTCTTGGAGTTTGGTAAGTGGTCCTAGTGGCGTTGCCATCACAACCGCTTCTTCACCGACGACCTCCATTACCGGGATGACAACGGCGGGTACTTATACCTTACGTTGGACCGCTACGAATAGCCCTTGCTCGCCTTCGACGGATGATGTGTTGGTCGTCGTAACTTCCCCATCTGTTGTTATTACCGGAAGTTATGGCCCATTGTGTGCAAATGATGGTCCAATTGCTTTGAACGGCACACCTATCGGTGGTACATGGAGCGGAACCGGTGTTACCGGGAATAATTTCGACCCGAGTGCTGGCACCCAAACCATCACATACACACATACGAACGGCCCGTGTACAACCGCCGAGAATACAACCATCATTGTCAACCCTGCACCAGGAGCCCCGACCATAAATATGGCTACCTATGCGATATGCCAGAATACTACAGTACCCGGAGGACAAGGACTAAGTGCATCGTGTGCACCAATAGCGGAGCAAAGTAGCAACGCATTTCCTGGATCCAATTTCATCAGCGAAGGGACTACGATCACAACGCGTGCTACTGTAACAATACCAGCCTTACCTCCTGGAGCAGTTGTTACAGGAGCCCGACTAAAATTGTTCAACGTGGTAGCTGCTTCGAATTTCATCAGTGCGCAGAGACAAAATATCAGAGTAGCACTTTCTGGCGCATACACGCTGGTTGAGACGCAACTTACAACCACAACCGGACCTGGAACAGTGAGTCCTGATCCCGTAATTACACTTGCAAGCTTCCCGATCGGTGGTGGTACGATCAACATTCGTACGCGGCAGACGACGGACAATTTCTTCACCAGTCCGGATGCCGTTATTGGCAGCGCGTTGATCGAAGTTGAGTATACGTTGCCTACCGATGTGAGGTGGTATACTGCGTCAACGAACGGAACGTTGGTACATACTGGCGAACTGTTGGACCCTGTTGGTGTTGGTGCTGTGAATGCTTCAACACCCGGCACCACGTCTTTATATGCAACATGCGCATACAATGCCTGCGAGAACGTCAGGTTACAAACAACATTCGATGTAATAGCAGCTCCGATCGCAGGCGGCAATAATACCGTAACGCTATGTAGCGTGGATGCTCCTGCGAATATTGGAGTCCTTTTGGGCGCACATGATGCAGGTTCTTGGAGTGGCCCCAGTGCCGTTATCGGTGACCTGTATGATCCTGTGACCATGGATCAAGGTGCTTATGTATACACTGTGACCGGCACTGCACCTTGTGCAAATACAACAGCGACCATTATGGTAACCGAGACCCCGGCATCCACTTGGTATGCGGATTCCGATGGTGACAGCTTTGGCAACCCGGGTGATTCGCAGCTAGCATGTGTACAACCCGTTGGTTATGTAGCAGACAACAGCGATTGCGACGACACCCAGAACCTGTATGCTGATGGCGACGGTGACGGATACGGTGCGGGCGTGCCTATAGCTTGTGGTGTTGCGAACAACGCTGATGATTGCCCTACGGTATTCGGCGCAGTCGGTGGTGCTTGCGATGCTGGACCAGCCTTCGTGCTTGGTGAGTTGAATGCTAGCTGCGCCTGTGTGGGTGTTGCTTGCACGACCAACTTGAATCTGGATGTGACCATGCCGGCCTTTGGTACACTACCTACTTGGCAATTACGTGATGCTGGCACCAACCTGCTCGTACAGAGCGGTGGTGGCGGATTCGGTTTCGCTGGTATCAACCCAACGACCACATGCTTGCCTGATGGAACCTTCAAACTGATCGTGAATGGTATGCCTTCAGGTGGTGCTTATGTATTGCGCACCAGCGGTAACCCAGGCACACGCATCATTGATAACCAAACCGCGACCAACGGAAGTACACAGGTTATCGAGTTCAACACCACACCTATGATCCTGAGTTCAACAGGAGCTGTGCACATCCCAGTAGGACCAGCGGAGCTTCTTTTCACAAGCTGCGACAAACCATTTTGGAAAGCAGGTGAATACGTTGTTGTGAATGAAGATGCTGATGTTGCCGCGACCTGGGTGCCTAACGCTCCCAATAGCGCGCAATCCGCAACTTCCGGTTACGACTTCTGGATCTACAACCCGAACGGTGGATACAGTTACATTCGTCAGCGTCGCAATAACGTATCGGACAACTTCGGTGCTGTTGGTTCTGCACGCACGTGCCACATGAAAGTGAACAACTGGGCTAGTGCGAGCCATATCCCGAACAATGTGAAAATGAACATTCGTGTTCGTGCTGTAGTGAACAATGTACCGAAGAACTGGGGACCAGCATGCCGTTTCGTACGTGACGAGGCCTTGGCCATCTGCCCTCCAACAAAACTCTTCGATGTACCAGGATTCCCTCAGTTCTATAGCTGTGGTGTAACCCGTGCTTTCACTTCGAACGCAACGGACAGGCTCTATTCACGTCCAGTAACTGGTGCTAACAAATACAAATTCACCATCACCAGTGCCGAGTTGGCAACGCCTATCGTAAAGATCGTAAGCACCTACTACCTGAACTTGGGATGGACATCTGGGCCGCTCATGAATGATGGTGAGACCTATGATGTAACCGTACAAGCCTCCTTCAATAATGGTGCTTCATATTGTATTGTAGGTGAAATTTGCTTGGTGACCATCAACAACAATGCGATCGCTGGCCAACAGAACATTGCGTTGAATGAAAAAGGTTCCGCATTGAACCTATGGCCGAACCCGAACAACGGTGATCTGTTGAACATGAGCCTGCACATTGCAGATCCGTTCATTAGCACGGTGAGCATGGACATCTTCGACCTTAGCGGTAAGCGCATGATCGCGCGCACTGTTGGCATCCAGGATGGCCTTATCAACACCACCATTGATCTCTCCCGCAGTTCTGCGGGAGGCGACCTTGCTGATGGTATGTACGTGGTAAAAGTTACTGCTGGCGATGAAGTCTTCACACAACGTATGGTGATCCAGAAGTAAGGATAAACTTTCGATCTTCGGTTCGTAGCAAATTCAAAGACCCCCGTGCCGAAAGGTGCGGGGGTTCTTGTTATGGGCCAGGTGCTGATCGGATCAACTCTGTTCCCGGAACCGATCTCTGATCCAGTAGTACATGCTCATGGTTCCCAACGTATGGATCCGACTCTCGCTATCCACGTATTGCGCATCACACCGAAACGGACGGATCACCGAATGATGCTGGCTCGCTTAACATAGCGTATATCAAAGTTCATTGTTGCGTGGCCAAAAGACGCATTGGCAACCAACAGCATGTCGGTTCGTCCAATCCTGTCGTACTGAATTTATGAATATTGGTGGCTTCAATTATTTTATTCACAATACTTGACTTGGGCGGCGAGACCATATACTTTAGCATCGCTGTACGTGCATTTTTCGTCTACGAAAAGCTGAAATTGCATGACGAATGCAGTTTTCCATT
>Ga0209170_1000101_pt1 | contig 45978 bp, 42 predicted proteins | sample KloWWTKNB14_bulk_FD_187178 | JGI IMG/M metagenome (GOLD analysis project Ga0209170, IMG submission 187178) | Active sludge microbial communities from Klosterneuburg, Austria, studying microevolution and ecology of nitrifiers - Klosterneuburg... | ecosystem: Engineered > WWTP > Aerobic digester >...
CGGCCGTTCGCCTGAGTCAGTTGCCGGGCGTCGCTGTGGGTGATGTTGCCGAGTCGCTTTACATCCATCCCTTCATGCTGTCTCTTTGGCGCAAACAGGCGCGCGAGGGATTGATCATGACGAAGGGTGTGGCGGTCGACAAAGAAGTGGTGGCGGAGCTCAAGGCGCTGCGCAAGGTCAAGAAGGCCTACGAGCAGTTGAATGACTGACGTTCCGAGTGACCGAATGCCGGTCTGTTCAGGCGTGGCGTTCTCCGAATCCGTCCGGCACAGGCGGCCTCGCTACGAATGCCTGCGCCGTGTCGGCACGCGCGTCTGACCTAATTGAGGAGACGGCGCTGGGTCGTTTCCTGTGCATGGCAAGGATTTTTCCTGGGCCGGATGTCGATACGACATGAGGAACTTCGCGGGTCGTGGATCGGCTCAGCCGAGGATGCATCGGTCGCCTCGGTTCGTTGAAATTAAAACGTCAAGGTTGAATCCACCGGAGATCGGTTTGCGCTTGATCCCAGTCTGTGACTGCATGCGCTAAGATGTAGCCACGATGTCCGATGATTTGAGTGAGCGTTCCCCACATGGCCTTGTCTGAAAATCAGCTGCGAGCGATTGCGCGTCAAGCCAGGGCTTTTTGGGATGCTCAGGTCAGCAACAAAGGTTTTCTGGAAATCACGCGCGGTAAGGAGATCGGTCATCGCATAGCTGATTATGTTGACGATCACACTACGGCTTTGCTCAAAGTGAAATTCGATACTCGGTACGAGGCGGACGGCAAGGGTGAGTCGCGCAAACGTTCGATGGGTGACGTGTGGTTGCATGGGGGCGGTGTCCTCAATCCCGTCAACGTGAAAGCCGGTTTGCAGGACATGAACGGACAACCGAATCTGGTGTCGATGCAGAAGCTTTTGGACTACATCCTTCACAGATGGATCGACAGCTACTACCTCTTGATCGTGAAGTTCTCTTTGGGTGATCCGGTGCAGCACAAGATCGCGCTGGTGGACATGCTGGATTGGCTGGATTTCATCGTCTACGACGCGGGGCCGGGGCAGATCATGTTACGTGAGCGAGACTTCTTTTTGGCGTGGGATAGCGGTAATAAGCCACGAGTTCGAACAATGGTTGAAAAAGTGGAACTATTGTTTGGGAGGTTCGAGGCGGGTGTGGATTCATTGATTTGCAATCGCAAGGAGCGCTTGCGGCGACAACGCAAACTGTTTGAGGATTTCGGTGATCGGAAGTTCGAGGTCGATCAATCCGGCTTGGTCTTCGTTCCCTGATTGTCATGGCCAAGATCAAGCACAATCGCGACGCGAAACGCCAGCTTGGACAGTTCTTCACACCGCCTCTAATTGCCAAGAATTTACTGGATGCGTGGGTCTTGCGCGCCGACATGCGTGTGCTGGAGCCTGGGTTCGGTAAAGGGGCGTTCTTGTTGCCATTGGTCGAAGCGTTCATGCGGCTTCGCAATGCCGACCTTGCGAAGGTGTTGAACGAGAACATCTGGGGTGTGGAGCTGGACAAGGATGTGTACACATGGACATTGGCTGAGATTGAGCGGCGATGGGGAAAGTTGCCTGATCGGCACAACCTGATCCTAGGCGATTTTCTTGATCCTGCCGTGCTGGCTGGATACGAAAACAGACCCGGTGACTTGCTTGGTAGTGGAATGGGGTTCGACCTGATCATCGGAAATCCGCCGTTTGGCGGCACTGTTGCGTTGGCGTTGCAGGATGAACTGGAACGCCGTTACGGGCGCCGCCACGGCTGCAAGATCAAGAGGGAGAGCTACTCGCTGTTTATCGTCAAATCGCTCGAGTTACTCAAGGATGGCGCGACACTGGAATTCATCTGTTCGGATACCTTTCTCACGATTCCGACGATGCGTGGGTTGCGCAATGCCCTGATGGAAGAAGGTGCGACAACCGTTCGACGCTTGCCGGAGTTCTCCGAAGAAACCAAGTACCCGATGGTGACGATGCGGCACGTACGAGGAAAGAAGGCGGATGAAATCGTTGTCGATGGTGCGCGTTTAAAGGTGAGCAGCATCCGTTGCACGGGTAATCTGTCGTGGCAGGTGTCGGACGATCATTCGGTACTGTTTTCCGGCGGAGTTCTTGCTGAATACATCGTCGCGTCCAGCGGCATGACGACCGGAAAGAATGAATACTTCGTCCGCGAACTCGATGACGATGGCTACTTTGATGAGCCATACGATTTCATGTTCTTTGAAGACCTCATCACGCTGAAGCGTGAATTGGGCCGCGCGCGGCTAGGGAAAATGTCCACTGTGAAGCAGGCGGAGATTGCAAGAAAAGAACAAATGGGCGTGACTCGGCGTAATGTACGCTTGCTCAGTTTCGATGCTCCCAAGCGCCTGCGGATACCGCATCCTGACTACCGGTATTACAACAAGGCGCAGCCGGGGTTGTTCTATGTGCCGCCGCGATTCGTCATTTTCTGGAAGGACGATGGTGATGCGGTGAAGACATTCAAGAAAAACGGAAGCTGGTATCTGCATGGTGTGGGCGGTGCGCCGTTCTTCGAGCGCGAAGGCATGACGTGGCGATTGGTGAGTTCGCGCATTGACATGCGTTATCTGCCATCCGGTTACATTCTGGACAGCGGTGCGCCATGCGCTTTTCTGCGCGATGGCGTGGAACGCGATGAGCTGTGGTTCATACTCGGTTGGTGCGCCTCACCGCAGGCGACGATGTTAATGAAGTCAGTGCTGAATCACACCATGAACATCCAAAGTAAGGATATTGAACGGCTGCCTTATCCGTGGTGGGTAACCGCATCGGACAAACGTGAGGCCATTGGCATGGTGAAGTGCATCGTCGAAGATGCGCAACGTGGACTTACAGTTCAACCACGAGAGCTTGATGCGCTTTTCGGTTTGTACGACTTCAATCGCAAGCGGATTGCGCAAGTAGCGTGACCTAGAGCTGCCCAAACACTCTCGGAATTCCGGTGACGTAAACGAGGTCGCCATTTCGCCGCCCTAGCCATTAGGCCCAACAGCAAAAATGCAGGGCGGATTGACGCTCGACCTGCAGCGTCCTGGGCGTCATGTGTTGCCTTGGTTGGTACGTAATCGGTGTGATTAGTGGCATCTGCGGGCCCGGTGCCATTGCGGCCACCACCATTGCGGTTGATAGCGTTTTTATCAGCCATTTGCAGAAGCAGCTTGTTGCGCTGCGCGGCAATGACCCTGCCGCGGTCTCTGCAATCTTCGCCATCGCCGCTGAGGAGCAGCAGCACCATGACCGCTCGGAAAGTCATGTCCAAGTGGGTAGTCTCTGGCCGATGTTCCTCACACCGCTTGTTTCAGCGTCAACTGAGGAAGTCATATGATTGGGCATGCGGCTATGACCGATAGGTCGCTCACGCCGAAACGCCAGTAGAAGAGGGGGAAGCATGGGACCGGAAAAATGGGGCTCTTGTCTTGAATCTACCCGCTATCCGATGTGGGTGAGCATGACTCAGGTTACCGCGGATGTTTGTTGGCGATGCCGATGAATGGGTTTGGCGAAAGGCAGACGTCGCGAACGGCTGAACACCGGTCTACTCAGGCGTGGCGTTTTCCGTGGCAGCCGACTTGGCGCGCTGCAGGGATGAAGGCGTCGGCGAAAGCGGTCATTTGGCGCTATTCTCGACGCATTCCGTCACCGAGGCCGAGACATGAGCAGTCCCATTTCCAGCCGGCTTGCCGTTCTCATCGATGCCGACAACGCGCAGCCCTCGATCGTCGAAGGCCTGCTGGCGGAGGTCAGCAAGTACGGCACGGCCAGCGTCAAGCGCATTTATGGCGACTGGACCGGCCCGCAGTTGAAGGGCTGGAAAGAAGTGTTGCTGTCGCATTCGATCCAGCCGATCCAGCAATTCCGTTACACGGTCGGCAAGAACGCGACGGATTCGGCGATGATCATCGACGCCATGGATCTCCTCTACAGCCAGCGCCTGGATGGGTTCTGCATCGTATCCAGCGACAGCGACTTCACCCGCATAGCCGCACGCATCCGCGAGTCCGGGCTGACCGTGTACGGATTCGGCGAACGCAAGACGCCGCAGCCGTTTGTCTCCGCCTGCGACAAGTTCATCTATACCGAATTCCTGTTGAAGAAGGATGAAGGCAAGCCGGCCAAGGACAAGCCGGTTGCCGGCGTCGGCAAGGACAAGCGCCTGGCGAGATTGCTGCGCGATGCGGTCGAGGCTTCATCCGACGACACCGGTTGGGCGTTTCTTGGCCTGGTCGGCAACTACCTCGTCAAGCAGATGCCGGATTTCGACGCGCGCAGCTACGGCTTCTCGAAATTGCGTGAACTGGTCGCCGCCAGCAACCTGTTCGATATCGAGGAACGCCCGATGGCCGGCGGCGGATCGGCGAAATCCGTGTATGTGCGCGAGCGCGGTTGAGCGTGTGGTAAATTGCCAAAAAGGCATCGGGCCTGAAGGCCTCTCCTACGAATAGCGAGCAAGTTTCCCGCTCCCTTCGTGGGAAGCGGTTTCAGCCGCGATGCTCGTCCGCACGGTGCCAACAAAAGCATCGGGCCTGAAGACCCCTCCTGCAAAACGCGCGCTGCTCAGCGCAGCGGCTTGGTCAGGCGCAGGATGTCGATGCCGAAGCCGGCTTTTTCGTAGATCGTCCGTGCGCGTTCGTTGCCCGGGAACACGGCCAGTTGCAGATGGCGGTATTTGTGCTCGCGGGCCCAGCGTTCGGCGTAGGCGAGCAGGGCGCGGCCAACGCCTTCGCCATCGTGGTTGCTGGCGACGGCGAGATCGGAAATGTGGCCGTTCTGGGCGTCGCTGAAATAGTCCTTGACCGTCTGCAGATGGATGAAGCCGACGCGCTTGCCGTCATCGTTTTCGGCGACGAAGACATGCGAGCCGGGTGGCTGCTCGGACAGATGGCGGGCCAGGTCGAGCTTGATGTGCTCGGCACATTCGCCCCGCCGTCGCCATGGCGGAAGCTCGAAACCCTCGACGAATCGGGGCACCAGGCCGAGGATGAAATCGTCATCGTCGGCATCGGCGAGGCGGATGTGGATATTGGCTTCCGAATCCATCTGTCGTTTCCAGGTTTCAACCAAATTGCGAATCGGGCATGGCCATCAGTGTATCCGCACCGGCCCGAATTGCGGCACCGTGGTGGTGGATGCGCGGCAGGATGCGGCTGAAATAAAAGCGTGCGGTATGCCGCTTGGCTTCCTTGAATGCAGCGGACTGGGCCGAACTCTCCAGCGCGGCGACGCTGCGCGCCCAGCAATACGCCACAGCCACGTAGCCGGAGTAGAAAAGATAGTCGACGGCGGACGCACCGACTTCCTCGACATTCGCCTGCGCTTTACGGGCAATTTCCTGGGTCAGGTCGCTCCACTCCTTGGTCACGATCGCCAGCGGCGCGATGAATTCGCCAAGGTCCGGCTTGTTGGCACTGGCCTGGCAGAACGCCGAGATCTCGCCGAGGAAATGCTTGAGGCCCGCACCCTGCAATTGCAGGATCTTGCGCCCGAGCAGGTCGTTGGCCTGGATCTGGGTGGTGCCCTCGTACAACGTGGTGATGCGCGCGTCGCGGGCAAACTGCTCGACGCCGGTTTCGACGATGAAGCCATGGCCGCCGAAAATCTGGATGGCATCGTAGGTTGATTCCTGGGCCAGTTCGGTCAGCAGACCCTTGACGATCGGGGTCAGGAACGAGACCAGTTCTTCGCCGCGCTTGCGTTCCTGCGGATCCGCCGCATGGGTGGAAATGTCGTGCTGCATGTAGGCATACAGGGCGAGCACGCGGCAGCCTTCGGCAAAGGATTTCTGGGTCAGCAGCATGCGCCGGACATCGGCATGCACGATCAGCGGATCGGCCGGCTTGTCGGGGAATTTGGGTCCGCTGGCCGCGCGCATCTGCAGGCGATTGCGTGCGTAGTCGAGTGAACTCTGATAGCCACGTTCGATCTGGCCGAGGCCCTGCACGCCGACCGCCATGCGCGCGGTGTTCATCATGGTGAACATCGCGTTGAGTCCCTTGTTCGGGCCACCGATCAACCAGCCTTCGGCCTGGTCGAAATTCATCACGCAGGTGACCGAGGCGTGGATGCCCATCTTGTGCTCGATCGAACCGACGGCAAGCGAATTGCGCGCGCCGACCTTGCCCTGCTGATCGACCTTGAATTTCGGCACGATGAACAGCGAGATGCCCTTCACCCCGGGCGGTGCATCGGGCAGGCGCGCGAGGACCAGATGGATGATGTTGTCGGTGAGGTCATGCTCGCCGGCGGTGATGAAGATCTTGGTGCCGCTGATCCGATAGCTGCCGTCGGCATTCGGCTCGGCGCGTGTCTTCAACAGGCCGAGATCAGTGCCGCATTGCGGCTCGGTCAGGCACATCGTGCCGGTCCAGCGGCCCTCGATGATCGGGGTCAGGAACGCATCCTGCTGCCATTTTTCGCCATGCACCTTGAGCGCCTCGCTGGCGCCGTGCGAGAGCATCGGGAAATTGCTCCAGGACATGTTCGCGGAATCAATCATTTCCTTGAAGATCACGCCGATCGTTTCGGGCAACTCCTGGCCGCCGAACGCCGCCGGGATGGTCAGCGCCGGCCAGCCGCCTTCGACGAACTTTTCATAGGCTTCCTTGAAGCCCTTCGGCGTGCGCACGCTGGCGGTGGCCTTGTCCAGCGTGCAGCCCTCCTGGTCGGCGCTGGCATTCAGCGGTGCCAGCACCTGCTCGGCAAATCGCGCGGCCTCCTCGAGAACGGCGTCGACGATATCGGGCGTCGCTGATTCAAAACCGGGCAGGCGCTGGAACAGCGCTTCGGCACCAAGCACATCATTGAGGGCAAAGCGGATGTCCTGGATCGGGGCCTTGTACTGGGTCATTTCGGTTCCTGAAAGTGTCGGTGATGGGTCAGCGCCAGGTGCCGGGCAGGCCGGGGGCCGGGCTCAGCTGGCTCTCGCGGGTGAACTTGAAGTTGCCTTTCGGCTCGCTGCTGCTGATCGTGCCGTGCAGGCGATAGGCGAAATCGCCCACCGGTGCGCGAGTGCCGGCAAGCGGTAGCAGATCCGCCTCGAAGACGTCGGCGCTTTCTCCGGGAATATCGAGCTTGAACGAGAGCTTGATCGTGCCCACCGCGCGGTCGCCTGTTTCAAGCTCGGCATCGATGCCGCTGAAGGTCATCGGCACGTTGCTGAAGTTCTGCAGGCGCACGCGCAGATGCCAGTTGCCGTCGGCACGAACAACCAGTTCCTGCACGCTGGCGGTGGGCGGGCTGACGCGCTTGACCGGGCCGCCGCCGCAGGATGCGAGCAGCAGGCTGCCCAGCACGATGCCAATCCAGGTCCACAATTTCATCGGCAATCCTCAAACGATCGTTTCAAGTGCCTAGCCTAACGCGTTGATCGCAAGCAGAAAAGCATTGCAGGCTTTCGAGGTTGGACTCAGTCGCCACGGCTCTGGAATTTCGCCATGTCGAGCTGCGCGGTCAGCGTGCCGGCATGCACGCGGATCACCTCGTCGGCCAGCGCAATGACCTCATCGGCCTGGTGCGAAACGAGCACGGTCGCCACGCGCAATGCATGCTTGAGCCGGCGCAAGTGATCGAGCACCTGCACGCGCGCCTCGCGATGCAGGCCGGTCAGCGGCTCATCGAGCAGCAGGATGCGCGGCTCGGACATCAGCGCACGACCGATGGCGACGCGCTGGCGCTCGCCGCCGGACAAGGTATGCGGGCGACGTTGGAGCAGGGGTGCCAGTTCAAGCAGGTCGACGAGGCGCTCGAACTGCGTGGCCTTGCGCTGCCGGGCGTGGTTTGCGTAGAGCAGGTTGGCATGCACGCTCAGGTGCGGAAACAGGCGGCCATCCTGGAACACGTAGCCAACCTCGCGCGCGGCCGACGGCATGTCGATGCTGCTGGCGGTATCGACGAGAACCTGCCCATCGAGGACGATGCGCGCCTGGCGCGGGCGCAGCAAGCCGGCGATGGCATTGAGGATGGTGGTCTTGCCGGCACCGGAATCGCCAAACAGGGCCAGGCAGCGCGCGGCGGAGGAAAAACGGATGTCGATATCCAGATCCGCCAGCGTGTGCTGGAGTGCCAGTTCAATCATCGCGACGACGCCCCCACAGCGAGCCGCCGAGAATCGCCGCACCGATGGTCGCGGCAAGGGCGACAATCAGGGCGACCACGGTCAGCCGCTGCACGCCGAACTCGCCACCCGGCAGGCTCATCAATTCGTAGATCGCGATCGGCAGCGTCCGCGTCTCGCCCGGAATGCTCGAAACAAAGGTGATCGTGGCACCAAATTCGCCGAACGCGCGCGCAAACGCGAGCACGCTGCCGACAATGATGCCGCGCGTGGACAAGGGCAGCACAATCGTCACGAAGCGCCGCCAGGCCGATGCGCCGAGCGTCTCCGCCGCATGTTCGAGGCGACGATCGACACTGTCGAAGGCGGCGCGGATCGACAGCACGAGCATGGGAAAACCCATCACCGCCGCCGCCAGCACGGCACCGCTCCAGCGGAACGCAAAGACGATGCCGAACTGTGCCAGCCATTCGCCGATCCAGCCGTGGCGTCCAAACAGCACCAACAAGGCATAACCGGTGACCACGGGCGGCAGGGTCAAGGGCAGGAACATCAGCGCCTCGACCAGCAGGCGTCCCGGGAAGCGCCGGCGCGACAACAGCCAGGCCAGGGCCAGCGCGAAGGGCATCGAGATGATCACGCTGAGCATGGCAACACGCAGGCTGAGGGCCAACGCCTGCCATTCGTCGGCGGACAGCGCGAACATGCTCAGAGGCGGTCGAAGCCGAAGCGCACGAAAATCGCCGCTGCGGATGCGGAGTGCAGCAGTTCGAGCAACTGCCGCCCGCCGGGATTGTCGCCGGCTTCGAGCAGGGCGACCGGATAGACGATCGCCGGATGCGAGGCCGCAGGAAAGGTGTCGACCACGCGCACCGCACGTTCGGAAACCGCATCGGAACGATAGACGATGCCCAGCGGCACTTCATGGCGGGCGACAAAACCCAGCGCGGCACGCACATGCATGGCGGGGACCAGGCGCGATTCCAGTGCCGGCCACACGCCAAGATCGATCAAGGCCGCTTTCGCATACTTGCCGGCCGGCACGCTGTCCGGAGCGCCGATGGCGAGACGGCCATCGACACCGAGTGCGCCGGCGAGATCGAATCCGGGTGCGATCGTGAGTGCGATCGTGCTGTCGTTCGGCGCAATCAGCACCAGGGCATTGCCGAGCAGGTTGCTGCGGCTGCCGGCGACGAGCTTGCCCGCATGCTCGACCACATCCATCCATTCGGGATCTGCCGAAATGAACATGGCCGCCGGTGCCGCGTGTTGGATTTGTCGCGCCAGTTGCGAGGAGGCCGCATAGCTGACCGTGATTTCGCCAATGGCCTGCGCCTGCGGCGTGGCGAGCACGCTGTCAAGCGCGGGTTTCAGGCTGGCCGCCGCGAACACCAGCAGTTTCGCGGCCTGCGCGGTGGGCGCAAGCAGGATCAGGCAGAGACCGCAGAACAGGATCAGGTTGCGGGTGTTTCGCCACGTTGGCCACTGCCGCGGCGGTCGCGCGCCCGCCAGGCCAGCGCGGTTTTGTCGATGGCACGCTGCGATGCCCGGCATCGATTCAGTTCCGTTGTCCGGCAATCCCGCGTTGACCGGCAGACTGCGCGCATCTCCGGTCATTCGATTCCGGTATTCGCCTTGAGGTTGAGGAAGGGCACTGCGCCACCTGGAACCATCGTCGCCGGCAGCACGCCATTCCATTTCTCGGCCTGGGTCAACGCAATCAGTTGCGCGTTCTGCTTGAGCGCCTCGCCGCGTGACTTGATCGCATCGCCTTCGGCAACGCCGCGCACGCGGATCGCCTCGGCCTCGGCCTGGGCCTTGGCCAGCGCCGAATCCGCCTGGGCCTTGGCCTGGGTCACGGTGATTTCGGCGTTGATGCGCTCGGTTTCGAGGTTCTGGCGCTTGGTCTGGATTTCGACCTCGGCCATCATGCGTTTTTCGATGGATTGCTCGTAGGCGTCGGAGAAGGTCACGTCCTCGACTTGCACGCTGTCGACCGTGACCGGGCCTTCCACCGATTTCTTCAAGGTCTCGTTGATGTCGATACCGAGCTTGGTGCGGTCCTGGATTGCCGAGATCGCGGTGTAGCGGCCAAACACGTTCTTGACCTCGTCGGGCACCTTGCGGCTGATCAGCCGATCGACCATTTTTTCAATGGTTCCATAGTGCGAATACAGCTCCTCGACATCGGCCTCCGGAACACGGTAGCTGACCGATATGCGCAGCGTCGCCGGTTGCTGATCCTTGCTGTAGGACTCGACATGGTCGTAAAGGATGGTCTGGTTCTGCACCGACACGTGCTCGACCGTATCGACGAACGGAATCTTGAAATTGAGGCCAGGCTCGGCGATGCCGACGATCGCCCCGTAACGGAGTTTCACCCCGCGCTCGCCCTGGTCGACCGTGTACCAGCTGCCGAATACGATCGAGAGCAGCAAGATGGCGATGATGGCGCCGATCACGCCGATCGAAATGAAGCGGTTCGACTTGCCCATGAAGGCGGCGGGTCGGTTCATGGATTTCCCCTTTTGTGGAATAATGGTCTTGTTTTGTCAACGGTTCTTGCGGGTGAAATCCTGGTAGAAGGCGAATGCCCCGCGCACGATCAAGGCGACGAGGACAAGCCCGCCCACGACTTCGATCAGTACTGCCATTGCTGACTCCCCGGCTGCCGGCTGCGTGCCGGTGATTGAAGGATGGTCGAGGCTTGATCCGACTTCAAGCGCGTTGCCTCAGGGCGGCGTGGCTCGATAGATCTTCTCGCCGGCCTCGACGCGCAGCTTCAGGCGGTTTTCCGGCGGCGCGGTCGGGCACACGACATGTGGCGACAAGGCGCACGGCGGGTTGTAGGCCTTGTTGAAATCGAGCACCACCTTGCCGTCCTGCGCGGGATCGGCGTACAGGAAACGCGCGGCGGGATAGGTTTCCTTGCCGCTGGTCTGGTCGGTGAAGATGAAGAACAACTGGCCATCGTCCTCGAGTACCGGTTGCAGTTCGAAGTGTCGGCCATCACGTTCGAACACCGCCTTGCCCGGCACCGGTGCCTTTTGCAGGGTGTTGATGATGGTTATCAACTCGATCTCGCGGGGCGGCTCGAATGCCTGCCAGTCGGCCTCGATGCGCCAGTCCCGATCGATGGCGAAGTTGTCGATGCCACGGAAGGATTGCAGCTGCGGCGACTGCGGGTCGCGGAAGCGCCAGCCGATCAGGTCATCCATGCGCACGATGTAGAACCATGCATCGCCGATGTCGATGCGCGTCGGCTTGGCATCGTTGGCATTGTCCTGCAGTTTCACCGTGCCCTTGACCGGCTTGCCATCGATGCGCGCGTCACTGCCGCGTGCGGCGCGAAAAGTTGCCTTGCCTTGGGCATCGAGGATCAAGGTGCCGAGGTGCGCCGGACCCCGTGGCAGCACGATCGTGTTGTCACTGGCCGTGCCGAGCGTGCTCTTGCCCGGATTGACGACACCCGAGCCCGCATAGCTCAACCAGCCATCCGGCTTCTTCAGCGAGGCGATGCGCTCCGCACGCCATTGCTCGATGGATTGCGTATAAGCGTCGGCGGCCAGCACGGGATGGTCGAGCAGCAGGAAAACGAGCAGGAACAGACAGAAACGCATGCAAGCAGCCATTCGCGAGGATCGAGCGTCAGTATAGGTGTCCGTCGACTTGGGCGGTACATCCGGTTCGGCGGCCGAGAGTTGCTGCTATTCCTCGGCACCACTCCGGGGGCCGTTGATCGCGTTGTCGACGTGCTGCTGGTCCGAATCGGGGACGAGAATCCGCCAGGCGACATTCCGGCGCAGCAACATCGTGTCCTCGGCGAAACCGCTCGACCGCTACACCAAGGCAAATCCCGATCGCGAAACCGCCATCCACGCCGCGGTGGCTGCAGCATGAAGGTGATCGGTCATCATTTCGGCTTGAGCCATTCGATGCTGAGCCGGATCGTCAACACGGAACCGGGTTCGAGATTCAAGGGCGCGTTCGTTCTTGTCACGGCGGGATTCCAGGTCACGGATCAGCACCTGGATCCCGGCAGGCCGTACGCCATGATCAGCGCGCATGGTTTCTCGAGGCGCGTGCAGCAGTGGTGTCGCCCGGGCCGGATCCTGCGACCATCGGGCCGGATTGACGCGGGCATGCTCCGGGCTGACGCCATGCATTCAACGCGTGGCAGACTGCGCCCCTGCAAGCACTGGAAGCGATCGTGACCGAAGATGCCGTCGAGCTGCTGTTCGCGTTTTCCGCCGCGCTGGGTGCCGGGTTGCTGGTCGGCCTGGTTCGCGAGCGTGGCCACACCACGCATTCCACCGCCGGCCTGCGCACCCATGCGCTGGTGGCGCTGGCTGCGGCGATCGCGGCGTGGCTCGGCAGCGGCGTGTTGCTGGTGACGCTGGTTGCGGTGGCGCTGCTGGCGGCCATGTCCTACCGCGCCACCCACGCGGAGGATCCCGGCTTGACCGGCGAGGTCGCGCTGCTGGCAACCGCGTTGCTGGGCGCGCTGGCGGTGCGCTCGCCGGCAATGGCCGCCGGGCTTGCGGTGGTGATGGCGGTGCTGTTGTATGCCAAGGAGCCGCTGCACCGGCTCAGCCGCGAATTGCTGAGCGAGGACGAGGTCTTCGACGGCCTGTTCCTGCTCGCTTCGGCGCTGGTGGTACTGCCGCTGCTGCCCGATCGCGGCATTGGACCTTATGGCGCGCTCAACCCGCGCACACTGTGGTTGCTGGTGGTGCTGGTGATGGCGGTTGGCGCGCTGGGCCACGTCTTGCTGCGCGTTATCGGCAATCGCTGGGGGCTGGCGGTGTCGGGATTCTTCGCCGGCTACGTGTCATCGACCGCGGCAGTGCTGGGTTTCGGCCAGCGCGCGAAGGAGTCGCCGCCGCTCACGCGCTCGGCGGTGGGTGCGGCGCTGTTGGCCAACCTGGCGTCGCTGAGCCTGAGCGTACCGATACTGGGCGCTTTGTCGCCGTCTCTGGTGGCTGAGCAGCGCTGGGTGCTGGCGGCAGTCGGCGCCGTGCTCCTGGCCGGCGGCTTGCTGGGCGTGCACGCGGGACGCGAGGACGAAGTGTCGCCGCCGACCGCACAGACGCGCATGTTCCGTTTCAGCCACGCGCTCGGTTTCGCCGCGCTGGTCGGCGGCCTGGTACTTGCCTCGGCGGCGCTGAACGAATGGATCGGCAACAGCGGCGCGATGGCAGCCGCATTGATCGCCGCGGCTGCGGAACTGCACGCCTCCATCGCCACCTTGGGCAGCCTGCGCCTGGGTGGCACGATCGATGCGGCGCAAGGACAGTGGCTGATGGTCGGCTTGCTGGCTGCAAGCATGGGTACGAAATCGGTGCTGGCGGTGGTCAGCGGCGGGCGCGCCTACGGCTTGCGCGTAGCCGCCGGATTGCTGGCCTCGCTGGCCGCCGGCGTCGTCACGGCTGCATGGTCGTCAGGCTGAGGTTGCGCTGCCGTGATCGTGCAGCATCCGGGTCGGAGTGGAAGGGAACTTGCTTTGCGCCGCCATATCGGCTTTCGCCGGGATGCCGAAAGTGGGGGGTTGCCTTGACCCGCTGCGGCGCAGGTTCCTGAAATGTCCGGGCCACTTCGCATCGGGTTTTCTGGCGCGCTGTATCACTTGCGCTCGCGAAGTACGCACGCAAGAAAAGTGCAAGAAGACCGCTAGCGCGAGTTGCCTGGCTCTCAGGGGACAGCCTCGAAGCCATTGGCGAAGATGAGGTCGGTGACGACCACCGTGCTGCGCACGCAGTTCCAGGTTTCGCCAATCCGCGGGCCGGTGTCGATCACTTCGAAATGGCTGACCTGCACAGGTGTCGAGCCGTTCGCGCCATTCAGGAATACCTGGGCCGAGATGCCGAGGGTGTTCCATTTCGCCGTCGTGTAGCGGTCGGTCTCGAAGGTCAGGGCGATGTTGCCGCCATCGGCAAGGACGATGCCATAGCGTTGCATCGTGCGCAGGATGACCTGGGCGGCGGCGTTGTAGCCGCTCATGTTGAAGTTCGACTTGAGGCGCATGCGCACGCCGTAAGGCACGGTATTGCTCGGCCCGCTGGGACCGCCGGCATGCGACGCCGGGCGGACGTAGAGCCTGCCGCCGACACCGCCGAGCGAGCCATCCGAGGCCATGCGTGCATTCGGCAGGATGAAGCGGATGGCGTGGCCGAGGTCGGATCCGGCAATGCCGGCGTTGGCGGCGACTTCATCGGCATTGACCAGCAGGGGCGCAATCGGAAAGCCGGCCGCGTCCGCGCTCGTGCAATGCTCGCCGCGACCTTCCGGCGGATACACGGCATTGAGTTGCCAGACCACCAGGCATCGTGCATCGAGGACGCCGCCGGAATAATTGCCGGAGTACAGTTCGTAGAGCAGGTTGCCCTGCCGCACGAGCAGGTGGCAGTCCTCGGCATCGTTGTCGCAACCGAGACCGCTCTGGCCCTCGAACGCCGCGCCGGCCGGCACCGGCATGCTCGCCGGCAGCGCCTCGCAATCCGGATCGTAGTACTCGTCGTCGGCGTGATGCGGGACTACCGGCACCATCTGCGTGCCGGGGGCTGCATCGGGGAATGTCTGCAACGAGAAATCAATCTGGAACTTGTTGCCATTGCCCCAGCCACCGAGACCGATGAGGGCATTGATCATCGATGTCGAATTCGCATGCAGCGGTGCCGCGGCGATGTTCTGGTGCCAGACCGACGCGGACGGAAAACGCGGCGGCGGATCGGCCATGGCCAGGGCCGGGATCAACGTGCTCAGCACGACAACGAGGTGGGCCGGGCGTTTCATGCGCTTGCTCCGCTGCTGGTGACGAGGCCTGCGAATGCCGGAACGGTCAATCCGCGGCGTCGATCGGTTGCACACAGTATTCCCGCGGCGACGCCGGGGTGGCGTGCCCGGGAACGGACGTGGCGTGCAGCATGCCTTGAACCCGGGTTGGAAACTGCCGCGTGCTTGACGTTTTCGGCAGGTTCCTGCCGCGACCAGGCGCGGCAAGGCAGTCCCGGCAGCGCCGGCATGTCAGTCCAGCGCGTAGCCGAACTGCTGGCGGAACTGGTCGGCGAACTGGCGGTAGTCGAAGCGCTGGTTCTGCGTGCCGGGGTGTTCGACCTTGAGCGCGCCCATGAGGTTGCCGATGCGGCCGATGGTCATCCAGTCGTAGCCCTTCATGATGCCGTGGATGAGTCCGGCGCGGAAGGCGTCGCCACAACCGGTCGGGTCGGTGATGCGGCGTTCGTGGGCCGGTGCCACATCGAGGGTCTTGCCATCGGCATGGATCTTCGCCCCCTTCGGGCCGCAGGTCGTGATGTAGGCCTTGACCCGGCTGGCAATTTCCGCCTCGCTCCAGCCGGTGCGCTCCTGCAGCAGATTCGATTCGTAGTCGTTGACGGTGACGTAATCGGCCAGCTCGACGAAATGGCGCAGCTCCTCGCCGTTGAACAGCGGCATGGCCTGGCCCGGATCGAAGATGAAGGGGATGCCGCCGTCGCGGAACTCCGCGGCGTTCTGCAGCATGCCTTCGCGACCGTCCGGGCTGACGATGCCGAACTCGACGCCGGCGACATCGCGCACATGATTTTCGTAGGAGCGCATCATCGCCCCGGGATGGAAGGCGGTGATCTGGTTGTTGTCGAGATCGGTGGTGATGAAGGCTTGCGGGGTGAACAGGTCGCCCAGCTCCTTGACCTGGTCGAGCGGGATGCCGCACTCGACGAAATGCTCGCGATAGGGCCCGAAATCCTGACCGACCGTGGCCATCGGCACCGGACTGCCGCCCAGCAATTTCAGGTTGTAGGCGATATTGCCGGCGCAGCCACCAAACTCGCGGCGCATGCGCGGCACCAGGAAAGACACATTCAGGATATGCACCTTGTCCGGCAGGATGTGGTTCTTGAACTGATCCGGAAAGACCATGATGGTGTCGTAGGCGAGCGAACCGCAGATCAAAGCCGACATCAGTGAACCCCTGCATGGCTGGATGCGCCGCCCTGCCAGCGGGCGGCGCACAAAGGATGCGATCTTGCCCGAACTTGGCGCGCGACGCACGCGAGCGGGCGCTGGATCGACATGTCCCTAGCACCTTTTTAACGGTGAATTGGCTTGCCTGCGCGATTGGCCGTCTCTAGACTGTCGCGTTCCCTGCAGTCACTGCGGCGCCCCTTCCAGGTTCGGCTTACTCATGTTCAAAGGTTTGCGTGGTCTCTTCTCGAATGACCTGTCGATCGATCTCGGCACGGCCAACACCCTGATCTACGTTCGCGGCCAGGGCATCGTCCTCAATGAGCCTTCGGTCGTCGCCATCCGCCAGGATCGCGGCCCGGGCGGCCCGCGCAGCATCGCCGCGGTCGGCTCGGATGCGAAGAAAATGCTCGGTCGCACGCCGGGCAACATCGTCACCGTGCGTCCGCTCAAGGATGGCGTGATTGCCGATTTCTCGATGACCGAGGAAATGCTCAAGCAGTTCATCCGCAAGGTGCATCGCTCGCGCATGTTCCGGCCGAGCCCGCGCGTGCTGGTCTGTGTGCCCTGCGGCTCGACCCAGGTCGAGCGCCGCGCGATCAAGGAATCCGCCGAAAGCGCCGGTGCCCGCGACGTGTTTCTCGTCGAGGAGCCGATGGCCGCGGCGATCGGTGCCGGCATTCCGGTCGGCGAAGCGCGCGGCTCGATGGTGCTCGACATCGGCGGCGGCACCTCCGAGGTGGCGGTGATCTCGCTCAACGGCATCGTCTACGCGCAATCGGTGCGCATTGGCGGCGACCGCTTCGACGAGGCCATCATCAACTACGTGCGGCGCAACCACGGCACCCTGATTGGCGAATCCACCGCCGAGCGCATCAAGGTGGAAGTCGGTTGCGCATTCCCGCAGAAGGAAGTGAAGGAGATTGAAGTGTCCGGGCGCAATCTCGCCGAAGGCGTGCCGCGCATGTTCACGGTCAATTCCAACGAGATCCTCGAAGCCCTGCACGAGCCGCTCTCGGGCATTGTCAGCGCGGTGCGCAGCGCGCTCGAGCAGACGCCGCCGGAGCTCTGCTCGGACGTCGCCGAGCGCGGCATCGTGATGACCGGTGGCGGTGCCCTGTTGCGTGATTTCGACCGCCTGCTTTCGGAAGAGACCGGCCTGCATGTGCATGTCGCCGATGAACCGCTGACCTGCGTCGCCCGTGGTGGCGGACGCGCGCTCGAGCTGGTCGATCAGCATGGTGGTGATTTCTTCGCTCCCGAGTGACGGCATGATCCGCCCGGAAGCCTGCGCAGCAGAAGCAAGCACCATGCAGGCGTGTTTGCAGCCAGGCCGGCTTCTGCCGTGGACGCTTCCAGATGCCGCTATCCAGTCCTGACAAGGTTTCGCTGTTTGCCGAAGGTGCGGTCAGCACGGCGCGCCTGATCGCCTACCTGACCCTGGCCATGATCGTCATGGTCGTCGATCATCGCGGCAATTATCTCGAACACCTGCGCGCCGTGGCCGGCACCTTGGTCGAGCCGGTCTATCGCATGGCCGCACTGCCCTCGGATGTCGCCCGCGCGGGCCGCCTGGCGGTGGCGACACAGACCCAGCTGGTGGACGAGAACCGCGACCTGCGCGAAGCCCTGCTGCTGGCCCAGGTACGCCTGAACCGGATGTCGGCGTTGACCGCGCAGAATGATCGCCTGAAGAAGCTGCTCGACGTGCAGAACGAGCTGGGCCTCGGTGTCCAGCTGGCACGCCTGATCGACATCGATCTGGATCCGTTCCGCCATCGCGTCGTCCTCGATGCCGGCAGCGCGCAGATGATCAAGGTCGGCCAGCCGGTACTCGATGCCTTCGGCATCATGGGGCAGATCGTCGAAGTCCTGCCGAACACCTCGGTGGCCCTGCTGATCACCGATCCCACGCATGCGATTCCTGTCATGGTGCGGCGCACCGGCTTGCGCACGATCGCCTATGGCACCGGTGCGATCGATCGCCTGCAGTTGCCGAACATTCCGATCAGCGCCGACATCAAGGTCGGTGACGAACTGGTCACCTCGGGCCTTGGCGGTCGTTTTCCGATGGGCTTCGAAGTTGGCCGGATCGTCGAGATCAGCAATGACGAGAGCGGCATGTTCGCCGCCGCTACCGCCAAGCCGGCCGCGGCACTCGATCGCAGTGGCGAGGTGCTGCTGCTGCAGGATCTGCCGCAGCCGATGGGCCCGCCGGCGCCGGAGGAAACCCCCGCGCCTGATGCCGCTGCCGCTTCATCCTCACCGGAGCCGGGCCGATGAGTCGCCGTCGCGTGCAGACCTTCATCTTTGTCGGCAGCATCGTGCTTGCCTTCCTGCTGCAGTTGACCCCGCTGCCGCAGGCCTTCCTGCCGCTGAAGCCCTACTGGATCGCGCTGGTACTGATCTACTGGTCAATCGAGGCGCCGGAACGCATGGGACTCGGTTTCGCCTTCCTCATCGGCCTTGCCGGCGATCTGCTGACCGGGCAACTGCTCGGCGAGCAGGCCTTGCGCCTGATCGTGCTGGTTTTCATCGTCCTGCGTTTCCGCTCGCGCCTGCGGTTCTTCCCGCTCAGCCAGCAGGCCCTGGCGGTGCTTGCCCTGCTCCTCAACGACCGCATCGTGGTGATCATGGTGCGTGGTTTTTCCGGGGATCCGATTCCCTCGCTGGGTTTCTGGGTTTCGCCCTTCGTCGGCATGCTCGCCTGGCCGTTCGTGTTCCTGCTGCTGGATGACGTGCGCGCACGTTTGCGCGCACACGAGACATGAAGTTCCGGCCGATCAAGGATGGTCGCCAGGAAGCGGCCTTGTTCGCGCGTCGGGCGGTCGTCGGTTTTCTTGTCATCCTGATCCTGCTCGGCGTGCTCGGCGTGCGCTTCTGGTACCTGCAGGTGTCCCAGCACGACGAATTCCAGGCGCGCTCGGATGCCAATCGCATCCTCACCCGGCCGCTGGCACCGGCGCGCGGCCTGATTTATGACCGCAACGGCGTGCTGCTGGCGGAGAACGTCGCCGCGTTCCGCCTCGAAGTGATCCCCGAGCAGGTCGCCGACATGGATGCCCTGCTGCATGACCTGCAGGACACCATCGGCGTCAGCGACGATGACATCGCGCGCTTCAAGGCCCTGGTCAAGTCCAAGCGTTCGTACCAGAGCGTGCCGCTGCGGCTGAAGCTGAGCGAAGAGGACATCGCCCAGTTTTCGGTCAATCGCTGGCGCTTTCCCGGCGTCGACGTGGTGCCGTACCTGACCCGCTTCTATCCGAAGGGTGCCGGATTCGGCCATCTGGTCGGTTATGTCGGGCGCATCGATGCAGCTGATGTCGAGCGCCTCGACGCCTCTCTGTATGCCGGCACCACGCATGCCGGAAAGACCGGCATCGAACGCTCCTACGAGGCACTCCTGCATGGTCAGCCGGGTTACGAACTGGTCGAGGTGAATGCCGATCGGCGTCCGCTGCGGGTCATCGACCGGGTCGCGCCGACGCCGGGGAAAAATCTCTACCTGACTGTCGACGCACGCATCCAGGAGGCTGGCGAGGCGGCGTTCGAGGGGCGTGCGGGAGCGTCGGTGGCGATCGATCCGCGCAACGGCGAGGTGCTGGCAATGATCAGCGTGCCGAGTTTCGATCCCAACCTGTTCGTCAACGGCATCAGCCAGGCGGATTACAGGGCGCTGCTGGACAATCCCGACAAGCCGCTGCTGGATCGCGCGCTGCGTGGCAGCTACGTGCCCGGATCCACGGTCAAGCCGTTCCTTGCCGCTGCCGGTCTCGAACTGGGCTTGCGCACGCCTGCCGACACCATCCTCTCGACCGGCGAGTTCTTCATTCCCGGACAGACGCGCGGCTACCGCGACGTGCGCGCCGGCGGCCATGGGCGGGTCGACCTGGTGCAATCGCTGGCGCAATCGGTGAACACCTACTACTACTCGCTCGCCCTCGACATGGGCATCGACAAGCTCAGTGATTCGATGGCGAAGTTCGGCTTCGGCCAGCCGACCGGGATCGACCTGGTCGGCGAGAGCGCGGGCGTGCTGCCGTCACGCGATTGGAAACGCGAGCGCATGAACCAGGCCTGGTATCCCGGCGAGACTGTCATTGCCGGCATTGGCCAGGGGTTCTGGGTGGTCACGCCCATGCAACTGGCGCACGGCGTGGCGACGCTTGCCGCCGCCGGCGTCTCGCGGCAGCCGCATCTCCTGCGCGCCACCCAGGATGGCATCGGCGATGCGCCGGTGGCGATGGCGACGCCTGCCGCCGGGCCTTCATTCTTCCGCAATCCGGCCAATTTCGATGCCGTTCGCGAGGGCATGATCGCGGTGGTCAACGGCCCCACCGGAACAGCGCGCACCATGGGCGACGGCTTTCCCTTCGTCATCGCCGGCAAGAGCGGCACGGCCGAGCGCTTTTCGCGAACCAACGAGGTCTGGCAACACATCTCGCAAGTCGCCATCGAGCGCCACCAGGTATTGTTCGAGGCGTTCACGCCGGCTGACAGCCCGCGCATCGCGGCCATCGTCGCCCTCGAGGCCGGCCGTGGCGGCGGCCGCGATGCCGCGCCGATCGTGCGCAAAATGATGGATGCGTGGTTGCTCGACCAGGCGCAAGCGCAAGTGCAAGCGCCCGAGCCGGGCAAGCAGGCGGGAAATCGCTGATGGACGGCGTCTTCGCCCAGCTTCGCCATCGCTTCTCCGGCATGCTGCGGCGGCCGCGTTTCGACCTGCCGCTGGCCGGGGCCTTGTTCCTGCTCATCGTCATTGGCCTGATGACCCAGTACAGCGCCAGCGACCTTGATCGAGACAAGGCCATCGCCCAGGGCGTGCGCCTGCTGCTCGGCGTGCTGCTGATGGCGCTGGTTTCGCGGGTGCCGCCCTCGAACCTGCGCAACTGGTCGCCATGGCTGTACCTCGGCAGCGTGATCCTGCTGGTGCTGGTCGCGATCTTGGGCGAGGGCCGCGGCTCGCATCGCTGGCTGGATCTGCATTTCGTGCGCTTCCAGCCCTCCGAACTGCTCAAGCTGACCATGCCGATGATGGTTGCCTGGTACCTCAACCAGCGGCCGCTGCCGCCGGGTTGGGCCTCGCTTGGCGTGGTCTGCGTGCTGATCGCGATACCGGCCGGGCTGATCGCCGAACAGCCAGATCTTGGTACCGCCCTGCTGATTGTCGCCAGCGGCCTTTTCGCGGTGTTCCTCTCCGGCCTGGCCTGGTGGCGGATCGGCCTGATCATCGGCAGCGTGGTTGCTGCGGCACCGGTGGCCTGGCATTTCCTGCACGAATACCAGCGCAATCGCGTGCGCATGTTGCTTGATCCGGAGTCCGACCCGCTTGGCCTCGGCTGGCACATCATCCAGTCGAAGATCGCCGTGGGTTCCGGCGGACTCTGGGGCAAAGGCTGGCACCAGGGCACGCAATCGCGGCTCGAGTTCCTGCCCGAGCACACCACCGATTTCATCTTCTCGGTGTTTGCCGAGGAATGGGGCCTGATCGGGGTGCTGCTTCTGCTTGCCCTCTATGTCTTCATCATCGGCCGTGGCCTGTGGATTGCCGCGAGCGCCAGAGATACCTATTCCCGCCTGCTGGCCGGTTCGATCACCATGGTCTTTTTCGTTTACGTGATGGTCAATGGCGGCATGATCACGGGCATGCTGCCGGTGGTTGGCGTGCCCTTGCCGCTGATCAGCTATGGCGGCACATCGGCGGTTTCGCTGCTGGCCGGTTTTGGCGTGTTGATGTCGATCCACGCGCATCGCAAGCGGGTGGCAGGGTGATTGCCCGGCACGCTACAGTGCCGCTCTGGATGGCTGAGGATGATCTGAACTTGAACAGAAGCGTGTGGAAGTGCATCGCCATCAGTCTTGTGCTGTGCGTGCCCATGGCCGGTTGCGCGGTGGATGCACAGGCGCGGGCACAGGCTGCGGAATCGCTGGCGACCAGCGATCCCGGGTTTGTCGAATTCGCCCGCGAGCTGCAGCGCAATGATGGACTGGACGAGGCCGATGTCCTCGCCACCCTGGCCAAGGCCAAGGTCCAGCAGGGCATCCTCGATGCCATTTCGCGTCCGGCCGAGGCCAAGCCATGGAAGGACTACCGGCCGATCTTTCTCACCGACAAGCGCCGCGATGACGGCATTGCCTTCTACCGGGCCAACCGCGAACTGATCGAGCGCGCTGCCGCGGAGATTGCCGTGACCCCGGAAATCATCGTTGCCATCATCGGCGTGGAAACCAGCTACGGCCGCAACTATGGCAGCTACAAGGTGCTCGATGCCCTCGTCACGCTGGCCTTCCACTATCCGCCGCGGGCGAAATTCTTCCGCGGTGAACTGCGCCAGTTGTTCCTGCTGGGCGACACGCACATGGCCTATCCGATCGAGGAGATGGTCGGCTCCTATGCCGGCGCCATGGGCTGGGGTCAGTTCATCCCGACCAGCGTGGCCAATTTCGCCCGTGATTACGACGGCGACGGGCGCATCGATTTGTGGAACTCGCTGCCCGACATCATCGGCAGCGTGGCCAACTATTTCTCCGTGCATGGCTGGGAGCAGGGCAAGCCGGTGGCTACCCTGGTCACGCGTCGTGCCGATGCGCGCGAGATCAGCCCGAACGGCCTCGAGCCGGTCTATCCGGTCGAGCAACTGGAAGGCTGGGGCTACGTGCCCGCACAGGCCATGGATCCGGCCGAACTGGCGACCCTGGTCACCCTGGATGGCAGCAACGGCAAGGAAACCTGGATGACCTTCCGCAATTTCCACGTGATCTCGCGCTACAACCGCAGTCCGCTGTACTCGATGGCGGTATGGCAGCTTTCCCGGGAAATCGCCGACGGCGTTGCCAGCGCGCCGTGAGCAGGCTGCTTGTCCTGCTCGTGGTAGCACTGTTGCTCGGCGCCTGCGCCGGGCACAAGCCACGCCAGCAGCCTTCCACCGCACCAGGTCCGGCACCGGCGACGACGGTTCCTGAAACCAGTCTGCCGCAGTCCATGCGCTACCGCGAGGCCCGCGATGGCGGACCGGATGCGCCAGCGGTGGATGTCAGCACGCTCGTCGAGCCGACGCCGAAAGCCGAGGCGCGCGCCCGTTATGGCAACAAATCGCCCTACAGCGTGCTCGGCAAGACCTACCGGGTGATGCCTGATGCGCGCAACTACGTCGAGCGGGGAATTGCCTCGTGGTACGGCAACAAGTTCCACGGCTACATGACATCAAGCCTCGAACCCTACGACATGTACCAGTTCAGCGCGGCGCACAAGACCCTGCCGCTGCCCAGCTACGTGCGCGTGACCAACCTCGAGAACGGCAAGAGCGTGGTCGTGCGCGTCAATGATCGCGGCCCGTTCCACGAAAACCGCCTGATCGATCTTTCCTATGCCGCGGCCGTGCGTATCGGCGTCTGGCCGAAGGGAACCGGCATGGTCGAAGTGCGCCTGCTGGATGGCAGCAGCCCGGAACCGAAACCGTTGCGCGCGGTCCCAGCAGTCGAAAGCCACTCGCGCGTCTATGTCCAGCTCGGCGCGTTTGCCGATCAAGGCAACGCCGATCGCATCGTCCAGCGCATTGCCCGGATCGGCCTCGGCCGCGCGGACATCGTCACCACGCGGATTGATTCGCGCGCGATCCATCGCGTCCGCATCGGCCCGCTGGACAGTGTCGAGGTTGCCGATGCGCTGGTCGTGCGCCTGGAAAAACTCGGCTTCGGCATGCCGCGCGTGGCGATCGAGGATTGAACCGGCGACAATGGCCGGCGCGTAGCCATCATCTGCAAGTTCCAAGGAGTCTGTTTTGCCGACCAAGTTGCTGTTTGCCACTCTCGCCGCTGCGCTTGCAGCATTTGTCGCCAACGCGTTCGCGCAGACTCCGGCCGCAGCCGTGCCGAGGCCCGCGCCGCAGCCGGTGGCGGCGGCCATCGCCACGCCGACACCGCCACCACCGACGCTGGATGCCACGAGCTGGCTGTTGATGGATTACGCAACCGGGCAGGTCCTGCTTGACGGCAATGCCGATGCCCGCGTGGAACCGGCGTCAATCACCAAGATCATGACTTCCTATGTGGTCTCCGCCGAGCTGGCCCACGGCAAGATCCACATGGAAGACCCGGTCACGATCAGCGAGAACGCCTGGCGTTCGGGTGGCGCGGGCACCGATGGCTCGACCAGTTTCCTCGAATTGAACAGCCAGGTTCCGCTCAAGCAACTGCTCTACGGCATGATCATCCAGTCCGGCAACGATGCGGCGATCGCGCTGGCCGAGCACACCGCGGGTTCGGAGGAACTGTTTGCCACGCTGATGAACCAGTATGCCGCCCAGCTCGGCATGACCGGCACGCACTACGTCGACGCCAGCGGCCTGCCCAACGCCAACCACTACACCACTGCGCATGATGTGGCCCTGCTTTCGCGCGCTCTGATCCGTGATTTCCCCGACGAGTACGCGATCTACAAGATCAAGGATTTCGAGTGGAACGGGATCAAGCAGCACAACCGCAATACCTTGCTGTGGCGCGACTCCTCGGTCGACGGCATCAAGACCGGGCATACAAGTTCGGCGGGTTTCTGCCTGGCAACCTCGGCGCTGCGCGGCGAGCAACGCCTGATTGCCGTGGTCATGGGCGCGAAAAGCGAAAAGGCGCGTGCCGATGCCAACCAGGAGCTGCTCAACTACGGTTTCCGCTTCTTCGAATCGCACAAGCTCTACACCACGAGCAAGCCGCTGGCGACGCCGGAATTGTGGAAAGGTGCAGCCCCGACGGTCGCCCTCGGTGTTGCCGAGGATGTTGTCGTGACCCTGCCACGTGGCCGCTACGCCGACCTGAAGGCCAGCATGGACCTGCCCGCGCGCTTGATTGCGCCGCTGCAGAAAGGCCAGGCGGTGGGCAGCCTCAAGGTGGAACTTGATGGCAAGACTCTGGTCGAGCGCCCGATCGTCGTGCTCGAGGAGGCCGTCGAAGGCGGCTTCTTCAAGCGCATGGTCGACGGCGTCATGCTGTGGTTCGAGAGTGACGAGAAACCCGCGACAAGCGAAGTGCCGGCGAGCGCCGGCTGAGCATGCGCAATCTCGATGACATCCAGCCTCAGCGGCCAGACCAGGGCTTCCAGTTCCCCGGTGCCTTCGAGATCTCCGCGCTGGGCCGCACCGATGCGGATCTGGAAGCGCGGGTGCCGCAGATCATCCAGGGCCTTGGCCTCAACGTGATTGCCGGCAGCCTGCGCTCGAAGCCCTCGCGCGAAGGCAACTATCATTCGGTATCGGTGACCTTTACCTGCCCGGATCGCGAAACCTACATCGCCGTGCATGCCGCGCTGCGCGCCGCCCCCGGCATCCGCTGGACGATCTGAGGCAGCGGCGGGCATGGGCTAGCGCTTGCGATGATTGCCGCCAACCCCATTTGCGACCCATGAACAACCCCTTGCTCATCCGCCGTCTTGGGCGCCAGTCTTACATGCCCGTGCTCGAAGCCATGCGCGGGTTCACCGAGCGCCGCGGCGGCGACACCGCCGACGAGTTCTGGCTGCTGGAGCACGAGCCGGTGTTCACCCTCGGCCAGGCCGGCAAGCAGGAACATGTGCTGGCGGCCGGCGACATCCCGGTCATCCACGTCGAGCGTGGCGGCCAGGTGACTTACCACGGCCCCGGCCAGATCGTCGCTTATCCGTTGCTCGACCTGCGCCGCCTCGGCATTGGCGTGCGCGAGCTGGTCTGCCGCATCGAGCAGGCGATCATCGACACCCTGGAACACTGGAACATCATCGCCACGCGGCGGCCCGGCGCACCGGGCGTCTATGTCGGTGATGCCAAGATCGGTGCCCTTGGCCTGCGTATCCGCCGCGGCTGTTCGTTCCACGGCCTGGCCTTGAACGTGGGCATGGACCTGCATCCGTTCCGGCGCATCAACCCTTGTGGATACCAGGGCCTGCAGGTGACCCAGGTGCTAGACTTGGGCGGCCCGGGGTCGCTCCACGCGGTCGAGAATGTGCTCATCGACGAACTGTCCCGGCAGTTCGGCCTCACGCCGCAGCCCGGTGCCGCGGAACTTCCGAATGCCGCCGACGTGGCGATCATGCCTGCCCAATGAACGAACCGATCAAGACCATTCCGCTGACCGTTGTCGGCGAAAAGCAACTGGGTGGCGACAAGATTGCCCGCAACCGCGCCGTGTTCGACGAGTCCCCGATCCTGCGCAAGCCGGCCTGGATCCGCGTGCGCATTCCGCCCGGCAACGCCGTCGCGCGCCTCAAATCAAAGCTGCGCGAAAACAGCCTGGTCACCGTCTGCGAAGAAGCTTCCTGCCCGAACATCCACGAGTGCTTCAGCAAGGGCACGGCGACCTTCATGATCCTCGGCGAGGTCTGTACCCGGCGTTGTTCGTTCTGCGATGTCGCGCACGGCCGGCCAAATGCGCCGGATCCGCTGGAGCCGGCCAAGCTCGCCGGCACCATCCGCGACATGCGCCTGCGCTACGTGGTCATCACCTCGGTCGATCGCGACGACTTGCGCGATGGCGGTGCCGGCCATTTCGCCGCCTGCATCCGCGCCGTGCGCTTCGAGAATCCGGACATCCGCATCGAGATCCTGACTCCGGATTTCCGCGGCAGGGGGCGCATGGAGCGGGCCCTGGAACTGCTTGCCGCCTATCCGCCGGATGTCTTCAACCACAACATCGAGACGGTTCCCGATCTCTATCGCAAGGTCCGTCCTGGTGCCGATTATGCGTGGTCGCTGCAGTTGCTCAGGCGCTTCAAGGAGCAGCATCCGCATGTCCCGACCAAGTCCGGGATCATGCTCGGCCTCGGTGAAAACCTCGAACAGGTTCAGCGCACGTTGAACGATTTGCGCGAGCATGAGGTCGATATGGTGACGATCGGCCAGTACCTGCAGCCGTCCGCGCATCATCATCCGGTGCTGCGTTACTGGTCGCCGGCGGAATTTGCGCAATTGGCGGAGTACGGCACGGCACTGGGTTTCAGCCATGTCGCTTCCGGTCCAATGGTGCGTTCCTCGTATCATGCGGATGAAATGGCGCATGCCGCCGGCGTCGTCGAGTCACTCTGAGTTGCCAATCACGCACCACCGGGCCCTGATGGAGAGTTGCATGCGTCGCATTTCCCTGACATTCGCACTGCTGGCGGCTTGCGGCATCGCCTTTGCCAAGCCGGTGTCCGAATCTGCCAGCTCGCTGGTGCTCAAGCCGACCCCCGACCAGACCGAGGCGGCAATCTGGGCAATGCGTTTCCTCTCGCGCTTCCACTACAAGCCGATGCCGCTCGATGACGCGATGTCGGAAAAAATCTTCGGCAGCTATCTCGACAGCCTCGATGGCGACCACCTGTTTTTCACCCAGGCCGACATCGACCGCTTTTCCGCGGCCAGGGACAAGCTCGACGACGCGATTTTCGAGCGCGACCTGTCCGCGCCGTTCGCGATATTCAACCTCTACCAGCAGCGCGTCGCCGAGCGCCTGGCCTATTCGCGCGAACTGCTCGCCAAGCCGTTTGATTTCAGCAAGGACGAATCCTGGCAATACGATCGGGCCAAGGCGCCATGGGCCAAGGACACGACCGAACTGGATGAACTCTGGCGCAAGCGGGTCAAGAACGACTGGCTGCGCCTGAAGCTGGCCAACAAGCCGGCCAAGGAAATCCGCGAGACGCTGGACAAGCGTTACGCCAATTACCTCGAGCGCGTCCACCAGCTCAACAGCGAGGATGTCTTCCAGACCTTCATGAACGCCTATGCGACCTCGATCGAGCCGCATACGAACTATCTCAGCCCGCGCGCCTCGGAGAATTTCGACATTGCCATGCGCCTGTCGCTGGAAGGCATTGGCGCGGTCCTGCAGCGGCTGGACGAGTACACCGCGATCCGCGAGATCATCCCCGGCGGGCCGGCGGCGATTTCCGGCAAGCTCAGCCCCGGTGACCGCATCGTCGGCGTCGGCCAGGGCGCGAACGGCCCGATCACCGACGTCATCGGCTGGCGCCTGGATGATGTCGTCGACAAGATCCGCGGTGCCAAGGGCACCATCGTGCGCCTGGAAATCCTGCCTGATGCGGCCGGCCCGGATGGCCAGCACGAGATCCTCACCCTGACTCGCAACAAGGTCAGCGTCGAGGAGAGCGCGGCAAAGAAATCGGTCATCGATGTGCGCAGTGGCGACACCACGCGACGCATCGGCGTGATCACATTGCCGACGTTCTATCAGGATTTCGAGGCTCGCCGGCGTGGCGATGCCGACTACAAGAGCGCCACGCGCGATGTCGAGCGGCTGCTTGGCGAGCTGAGCGCGGAAAAGGTCGATGGCGTCGTCGTCGACCTGCGCAACAACGGCGGCGGTTCGCTCGACGAAGCCACCGACCTTACCGGCCTGTTCATCGACAAGGGCCCGGTCGTGCAGATTCGCGATGCCAGCGGCCGTGTCGAGGAAAAGAGTGATCGTCGCGCCGGTACCGCGTGGAGCGGCCCGTTGGCCGTGCTGGTCAATCGCGCCTCGGCGTCGGCGTCGGAGATTTTTGCCGCGGCGATCCAGGATTACGGTCGCGGCGTGATCATCGGCGAACCCACCTTCGGCAAGGGCACCGTGCAGAACCTGCTCAACATGGACGACATGGCGCGCAACGAGAAGCCGACCTACGGCGATCTGAAAATGACCGTGCAGCAGTTCTTCCGCATCAATGGCGGTTCCACGCAATTGCGCGGGGTCACCCCCGAGATCAGCTTTCCACTGACTGCGGCCAGCGACGAATTTGGCGAATCCAGCTACGAAAATGCCTTGCCATGGACTTCGATCACGCGCGCCGATTACAAGCCGGTTGCCGATCTGAAGCCGCTGATTCCGATGCTGCAGGCGCGGCATCAGGCGCGTGCGGAAAACGATCCGGTGTGGAAGAGTCTGGTCGCCGAGATTGCCGACGCCCGGCGCATCCGTGCCGAGAAAACCCTTTCCCTGAACGAGGCGGTGCGCACTACCGAGCGTGACGAGCAGGAAGCCAAGCGCAAGGCGCGTGAGGCGCTGTTGACCGGCAAGCCGGCGGTGGCCGCCGCGGCGCATGGCGATTCCGGCACTCGGGATGCGCCCCGCAGCGTCGTCAGCGCCGAAGACGAAAGCGATCCGGTTTCCGCTCCGGCAGTCGAGGACGACGGCCTGCAAGCCGATGAGCGCAGCATTTCCAAGGACCTCGCGCGCGAGGAGAAGCGCAAGGCCAAGCCCGATATCGTGCTCAACGAAGTCGCCCGGATTCTCTCCGACGAGATCGACCTGATCCGCAATGACACCAAGCTCGCCGCGCGTGTGCTGCCGCACGAAGCAGCGGCAGGCGTGGATTGATTGCGGACGGGAAGCGGGAAGCGGCTTCAGCCGCGATGCTTCTTCTTCATGTCGATGAAAATCCAGAGCATTGCGGCTGAAGCCGCTACCTGAGATACAGCGGGCTCTCCTTTTGCTTTGCGCCCAGTTCCCGAATCGATGTCTTTCAAGCGTAGCGCTGTTTGAGGAATTGCAGATAGGCGCGCAAACCCTGGGCTTCGCCGCCTTTGGGTCGGCCGGGACGCTCCGAGTCGTTCCACGAGTAGACGTCCAGATGGCACCAGGGGATTTCCTCGGGGATGAAGCGTTCGAGGAACAGGGCAGCGGTGATCGCGCCGGCGTGGCGGGAGCTGCCGGAATTGGCGAGATCGGCGATATAGGACTCAAGCAGGGTCAGGTACGGACGCCACAGCGGCATGCGCCAGAGCGGATCCTGGGTTTGCGTGCCGGCGCCGAGCAGGGCATTGGCGATGTCATCGCGATTGCAGAACAAGGCGGGCAGATCCGCACCGAGCGCGACCCGGGCGGCACCGGTGAGGGTGGCGAAATCGAGGATCAGGTCGGGTTTCATCTCTGCGGCATAGGCCAGCGCATCACAAAGGACGAGGCGGCCCTCGGCATCGGTGTTGTCGATCTCGACCTGGATATTGCCGCGCGTCTGGATGACCTCTCCAGGACGAAACGAGTCACTCGAAATGGCATTTTCGACAGCCGGAATCAGCAGGGTCAGCCGAATCGGCAACTTCGCCTCGAGAACCAATCCGGCCAGCGCGATCGCATGGGCGGCACCACCCATGTCCTTCTTCATCCAGCGCATGCCGTCGGCGGTTTTCAGGTCGAGGCCGCCACTGTCGAAACACACGCCCTTGCCGACGAGGACGACATGCGGCGCTGTCGTGTCGCCGTGGGAGAGCATGGCCAGTCGCGGCGCACGCTCGGCTGTAGCGGCGCGTCCGACCGCGTGGATGGTCGGAAAGTTGTCGTGCAGCAGCGCGGCGCCGACCCATTCGCGATACTCCGCGCCGTGACGCGCGGCCAATGCGGAAACCGCAGCGGCGAGTTCGGCCGGACCCATGTCCTGGGTTGGGGTGTTGATCAGGTCGCGGGTCAGCGTCGCCGCGTTGGCCAGGCTGGAAACCCTGGCGCGCGTTGCTTCGTCGACCAGCAGACGCGCGCATTCGCGATCGCCGCGGCGGTAGCGGTTGAAGCGGTAAGCGCCAAGCGCCCAGCCAAGGGCGGCCTCGGCCGCATCCAACGCCAGTCCGCGCGGATCGAGTGCGTAGTTGCCAGGCGGCAGTCGACGCGGCAACGAGGCAAGCGCGTAGAGGCCACTGTTGGCCGCACAACCGGCCAGCATGACCGGCCCGCTGTCCTGGCTGGCAGCAAGGCCGAGGAAGCGTCCGCCTTCGCCCTTGAAATCATTTGCCGCGCACAAGGCGCGGGCGCCCTCGCCGAAGCGGGCGATGATGGCATCGAAATTCTTCCCGTCGATGGCGACCAGGGGAATCGAACGGGTGGCATCCGCGGCGCTGATCCAGGCATCCATGGGCAGTCTCTTCAGGGGCAGGGCAATGGGTTCGGGCCCGGATGGTCATCGAGCCAGTCGGCGAGTGCGTCGAGATCGGTCATTTCCAGATCGGGTTTGACTTCATGCTGCCACGCCGCGGCATGGCGATTGAGCCAGACCGTGCGCATGCCGGCATCGCGCGCACCGACGACATCGGCAAGCGGATCGTCACCGACATGCAGGACGTGTTCGGGGCTGATGCCGAGACGTTCGCAGGCATGATGGAAAATGTCCGCCGACGGTTTCGCCACGCCGACCTCGCCGGCACTCACGCTGAACCGGAAATGCCCGTGCAGGCCGATGCGTTCAAGCTCGGCGGTGCCGTTGGAAATGCTCACCAGGGGAAATCGTGCCGCCATTCGGGTCAGGGCCGCAGTGGTGTCGGCATAACATTCGACTTCATTGCGCACCTGCACGTAAACGGCATAGGTGCGCTCGATCCAGTCCTCACCGAGCTGGAACGGAGCAAAGGCGCGGCGCAGGGTCAGGCGTCGTTGTGCGGCGAAATCATGGGCCAGTTCGGGGTGCTCGCTGGCGACCTTGTCGCGCAAGGCGCGCATCGACTCGATCGGCCAGGCACGCGCCACCTCGGGGCAGTTTGCCTGCAGCCAGGCGTCGACGCTGCGCTCGACCCGTTCAATGACCGGGCCGATGGGCCAGAGCGTGTCGTCGAGGTCAAGCGAAATGGCGCGGATATGCATCGTGGCCGAGGCGGTCAGTACGGCTTCCTGCCGCTGGCCTTGGCCGCTTCGGCATCGGCCTTGGCCTGTTCCGCACGCGCAAGGTTTTCACGGGCGCGTTGCGTCGATTCGGCACCCGGCGCGGTGGCGATGCGTTCCTGCAGAGTTGCGCGTGGCGCGGCAACCGGTTGCAGCTCGCGCTCCCGCGGCATGGCCGCGACATCGGCCGGGGTCACCTCGACAATCGCCGAGTCGATGCGGGCCAGGCGCTCGCCATCACGCGAGTAGACATCGCCGGCCTCCGAAAACGGCACCAGCTGGTGTCTGCGCATCACCTGCGACGCCGACGAGGAGCCGAGAAAGCGCACGAAATCATCGACTTCCGTGCGATTCGGGGCATCGGCACGTTGCACCACATAAAGCGTGATGAAGAGCGGGTAGCTGCCATCGGCAATGCTTTGCGTGGTGGCCGTGCTGCCCTCGACGCTGAGCATCTTCATGCCCTTGTTGGCGTAGGCGCTGGACAGGCTGGTCAGGCCGAGGCCATTTGGATCGATGGCGATGGCTTCTTCGAGCTTGCTGGTATTCAGGTACAGGCGCGGCGCGGCGACGCGCTGCTCGCCACGCTTGTAGAGCAGGCGGCGGAAACTGAATTCGACGCCATCCAGCGGCGCGGCGATGGAATAAAGGTTGATGGGCGCATCGGCACCGCCGAGCTCCTGCCAGTTCTTCACCCGGCCGAGGTAGATCTGGCGCAACTGGGCGAGGGTGATGTTGCTGACGGGATTGCGCGGATGGGTCACCGCGACAATCGCATCCAGCGCGACCGGCTGGAAGATCAGCTGCTGCTCGGACTCGCGCGCCTCGTTCATGGCGCGCGCGCTGCCGGCAATGTCGGCCTTGCCTTCGATGACCGCATCGATGCCGGAGATCGTGCTGAACGCCTGCACGGTCAACTGGCCCTGCTGCTCCTTGCGGTAGACCGCAACAAGATCATTGGTGAAGCCGCGCGCGGAGACGATGTCACCACGCCAGACGATGGTGGTCTTTGGCACAAAGGCCTTGTTGCCGCCGGCCGCGACAGCGGGGATCGACATGGCCAGCGCCAGGGCGGCCAGCGCACTCATGGCAAGGAAGCGGCGGAACAGGCGGGGGCGTTGCAGGAACATAGGCAGAAAGATGGCGCCAGGGCCAAATCGAAGAGGAGCGAACTTTATCATGCGCCTCGGTGCGACGTGCCGTTGTGCGCTGCCGTGGATTTCGCCGTGGCAGCGTGCAGGTGCGCGGCCAGCCGCCGATTTCCGGCAAGCGTCGCGCTTCTCGTACAATCGACCGGATCCCCAGGATATGCGCGCATGCCCGATCGTCTCATTCTGCGTCTCGACCCCGCCGGCGGGCTGACCTGGCTGCGCCAATCGGTGGACGGACGCCTGCTGTCGTCGAGCCAGCGCGGTGCGCCACCGGCCAGCGTGCTCGAATCGGCGAATGAAATCATCGTGCTTGTGCCGGCCGAGGACGTCTTGTTGATCGAGGCGCGGGTCACTGCGCGCAGTGCTGCGCAACTGCGTCAGGCGGTGCCATACGTAGTCGAGGACCAGTTGCTCGCTGCCGTCGAGGAGCAGCACTTTGCCATGCAGCCGATCGACGGCGACAAGGTTGGCGTCGCCGTGGTCGCGCAAGCGCGGCTGCAGCAGTGGATCGACATGCTGACCGGCAGCGGCGTCCGCGCCGATGTGATCCTGCCGGAATCGCTGGCCGTGCCGGTATCGGCCGATTCGGCGACGGCAATGATCGATGGCGGGCGCGTGCTGTTGCGCCTGGGGCCCTGGTCGGCAGTCGGTTTTCCCGGCGCCGACCTGGACGACTGGCTGGCGCAGATCCGTGTCGCGACAAGCGATCGCGCCATCGTCGCGCATGATTTCGATGGCCAGGCCGATGTGCCGGGCAAATCCGGCTTTGCCGCATTCCACGGCGGCCAGCGCGAACCGTTGGCCTTTCTTGCCCGCAACCTGCATAAGCCGGCGATCAACCTGCTCTCCGGCGGTTTTGCCAGCGGCCATCGCCAGGCACGCGGCACGCGCTGGTGGCGCCGCGCCGCGATGGTGGCTGCGGCAGTCGTCGTGCTGGCCTTCGTGCATCGCGGGCTTGAGGTGCGCCAACTCGCGCAAAACCTTGCGCGGGTCGATGCGGCAATGGCCGACAGCCTGCTCAGGACCTTTCCCGACCTTGGCGCGGCGGAGCGTTCGCGCGCGCCGCAAAGCGTCATGCGCGATCGCCTCGAGCGCTTGCGTGGCGGCAGCGAGAGCAGCGGCTTCCTGCGCCTGCTCGGGCAGATCGCGCCGGTGCTCGGGCGCACCACGCGCACGCAGATGCGCGGCCTCGAATTCCGCAACGGCATCCTCGAAGTCGGCTTGCGCGCCCCCGACGTGACCACGCTCGACAGCATGCGCGAGCAGTTTTCGGCGATCCCGGGTCTCGCTGCCGAAGTGACCGCGTCGATCCCGGCCGACAGCGGTGTCGATGGCCGCATCCGCATTCGCGGGGATGCGCCATGATCGCCGCATGGTGGCAGCAGCAGTCGGCGCGTGATCGTCGCGTGCTGGTGATCGGTGGCATCATCGTCGCCATCTTCCTGGTCTGGTCGTTCATCTGGCATCCACTGGCCAGCGAGCAGGCGCGCCTGAGCCATCAGCTCGACAATGCGCGGCGCGATCTCGCCTTTGTCCGTGTTGCCGAAGCCGAGGTCGAGCGCCTGCGCAACGCGGGCGTGCGCTCGCGCGCGGACCGGCAAGGCAAGTCGCTGCTGGCGCTGGCCGATGTCAGTGCACGTGGCGCCGGCCTTGAAGGCGTGCTCAAGCGCCTCGAGCCGGTTGGCTCCAACAGCGTGCGTGCCAGTTTCGAATTCGCCTCGTTCGACGTGCTGATGAGCTGGATCGAGGGCATGGCCCGCGATCATGGCGTGCAGATCACCGATTTCTCCGCCGATCGCGTCGACGCCAGTGGCCTCGTCAATGCGCGGGTCACGCTGGAGGACGTTCCTTGAGTTCCCGTTGGCCGGGTCCGCAATGCCCCTGCCTTTCCTGTTTTCCATGAATCGTTGAGCAATGAAAATACTGAAGTGGTTTTTTGCACTGTTGATCCTCCTCGTCATCGTCGCCGGCGCCATTGCCTGGACGCTGCCGGCGGATGTCGCCTATCGTTACGTCGCCTCGCAGCTCGGCCCGGTTTCCCTGGTTGGCGTCCGCGGCACGGTCTGGCAGGGCCATGCCGATGGCGTCAGCGTGTTTGGCCGCGATCTTGGCGAGCTGGATTGGCAGGTCGAGAAGGCGCCGCTGTTCGCGCGCCGCCTGCATGCCGACCTGCGCATCCGCGGTGCCGACATCGATACCTCGGGCCTGATCGAGCGTGCAGCCGATGGTCGCCTCACCGCGCATGACGTGCGCTTTCGCGTGCCGGCATCGATGCTGGCGCCGGTGCTCGACGTGCCATCCCTGAAACTGCTGGGAACGATTACCGGAAGCTTTGCCAAGGTCAGTTTCCAGGATGGCGTGGTCAGCGATGCGAACGGCACCGCGTTGTGGAGCGATGCCGGCGTCAGCGGCACGGCCGAGGCGCGCTTCTCGGACATCCTCGCCGAGTTTGCCTCGAAGCCCGATGGCAGCATTGGCGGCACCGTGGCCGATGACGGCAAGGGCAATCTCGAAGTGAGCGGTCATTTCACGATTGCCGCCACCGGCTTCCAGGCCGAGGCCTTCCTCGCCGCGCGCAACGACGATGCGCGCGTCCGCGAGGCCTTGCGCTATGTCGGCGAGCCGCAGGCGGATGGCTCCTCGCATTTGCTCATCGACGGCAAGTTGTTCAAGTTGTTCTGAGCATGGCCTTGAGCGAATCCTTTCTCGCCACGGCACTGGAAGTGGCGCACCGCGCCGCTGATGAGGCCGAGCGCGCCATCCATGCGCGCTACGCGGCGCGCGATTTCTCGGTCGACGCCAAGGCCGATGAAACGCCGGTGACCGAAGCCGATCGCGAAGCCGAGTCAATCATCAAGGATGTGCTGCGTGCGGCTTTTCCGGGGCACGCTTTCCTCGGCGAGGAGCATGGCCGCGAAGGGCAGGGTGATTATCTGTGGCTGATCGATCCCATCGATGGCACCAAGGCCTTCGTGCGCGGCTATCCGATGTTCTCGACGCAGATTGCGCTGATGCATTGCGGCGAGCTGGTGCTGGGTGTTTCCGCTGCCGGCGAGTACGGCGAACGCGCCTGGGCGGTGCGCGGCGGCGGGGCATTCATCGGCACCAGCAGCGCCAATGGCCGGCGCGTGCAGGTTTCCGACACCCGCGAATTTGGCCCGATGGCTGCCGTTTCGACCGGCAACCTGAAGTCGATGGCGAATGATCCCGCGCGTTGGCAGGCACTCGGCGGCCTGGTCAGCCGCGTTGGCCGCATCCGCGGCTACGGCGATTTCCTCCACTACCACCTGCTTGCGCGCGGGGCGATCGACCTGGTCGTCGAGTCCGACCTGAATATCCTCGACATTGCGGCATTGGTGGTGATCGTGCGCGAGGCTGGCGGCGTGTTCAGCACGCTGGAGGGCGAAGCGATCGGACTGGACGTGCGCAACGCATTGGCCGGCCCGCCCGCCCTGCACGCCGAGGCTTTGGCCCTGTTCGACCCTTGATGGATCGAGGATTTGTACCTGTGGGCCGGTTCCTCGAATGAATACGGTTGCGAATGATTCGCATCTAGGGTTTAATTTGCGCCCTGCACAACCGCACTCCCCCGTACTGAAGCGCGCTGACTGATTGCAATGGTGGGCCTGGCGGCGCTGTCGATGGCGGCTCCGGGCAGTGCCGAAGTCGGCTCGAACCAGCGGTTGGAGGTGGTCGGTCGCACCGCCAAACTCTGCCCAAGGATTCCCTTTGATTTCTTCGACCCCCCGCATCTGCGCCGCGCACGCCGCACCGCGTCGTCTCCTCGCCAGCACCCTCGGCAGCCTGTTCATCTCGGCAAGCGCCGCGGCCGCTGCCGAAGCCAGCAGCGCACCGGAGCTTCCCGATGCCAGCAAGGCGCGCGAGCTCGACAGCGTCAAGGTGGACGGCTATGCCGTCAGCGAGCCGACCTCGGCCAAGTTCACGGCGCCCTTGCTGGATACGCCGCGCTCGGTCGCCATCGTGCCCGAGGCCTTGATCGGCGATGTCGGCGCAACCGACCTGGTCGATGCGCTGCGGCTGATCCCGGGCATTACCTTTGGTGCCGGCGAAGGCGGCAATCCGCAAGGCGACCGCCCCTATCTTCGCGGCTTCGATTCGCAGGGGTCGATCTTCGTCGACGGCGTGCGCGATGCCGGTGCGCAGTCACGCGAGACCTTCAATATCCAGCAGATTGAAGTGGTCAAGGGCCCGGATTCGGTTTACAGCGGGCGCTCGAACGGCGGTGGCAGCATCAACCTGGTGACCAAGGCCCCACTGGCCGAGGATTTCACCCGCGTTGAACTTGGCCTGGGCTCGGCCGCCTACCGTCGTGCCACGCTTGATACCAACATGCGCCTGGGCGAAGGTGCCGCGCTGCGCGTGAATGTCCTCGGCCATGATGCCGGCGTCGCCGGGCGTGACGAAGTCAACAGCCGCCGTTTCGGTTTCGCGCCATCGGTCACCTTCGGCCTGAACAGCCCGACCTCGGCAACCTTGAGTTACTACCACCTCGACAGCGATGAACTGCCCGAGGCCGGCATTCCCTATCACTACGGCGTCAATGGCCTGGCCGCCGGCGTGCGCGTGGTGCGTCCCGATGACGGCGGCGACCGCAGCAATTTCTACGGTCTCGTCGACCGCGATTTCCGCGAGGCGAATGTCGATATCGGCAGCCTCCAGCTGCGCCACGAATTCGACAACGGACTGACCCTGCGCAACACCTCGCGCTACGGCCGCTCGCAACAGGATTACATCCTCAGCCAACCGGACGACAGCCAGGGCAATGTCGTCAACGGCGAAGTCTGGCGGCGGGTGAACTCGCGTGCCGGCAATACCGTCTCGGCAATCAATCAAACCGACCTTTCCGGCGAGTTCCGCGCGGGCGGCCTGAAAAACGTGTTCAACGTCGGCTTCGAACTGGCCAACGAGAAGGCGTTCAAGGACAGCTACATCGTGCCCAACATCAATGCCGCCACCGCCTGCAGGACGCTGGGCGTCGGTGCACCCTCGTTCTACAACTGCACGAGCCTGGCGGATCCGGAGCCGAACGATCCGTGGCTGCCGGGTACCTACAGCGCCGCCGGCGGCTTTGTCCCCGCGCCGATCGTGCGCGCCAACGCGCCGACGCGCACGCGCAGCAACACGCGGGCCTTGTACGCGCTCGACACACTGCATTTCGGCGACAACTGGCTGCTCAACGTCGGCCTGCGAATGGATCGATTCTCGACGACGGCCCCGGTGACTTATTGCCCGGAATTGCCGGGAACGGTCTGTCCGCGCGGTTACACCGGCCTGACCATCACCGAGGACCATCGCAGCAGCAGTACGGATGCCAGCGGTCAGCTTGGCCTGGTCTGGAAACCGAGCGAGGCCGGCAGCGCGTATCTGTCATTCGCCAATTCGGCAACGCCACCGGGAAGCTTCATCAGCGAAGGCAGCGACACCAATCCCATCAGCATTACCGATCTCGATCCGGAAAAGACCCGCAACATCGAACTTGGCTTGAAGTGGAACCTTTTCGGCGAGCGCCTCGCCGTCACCGCCGACCTCTTCCACACCGAAAAGACCAATGCGCGCCAGCTGGATGCGGACGGCAGCTTTCAGAACATCGGCGAGTCGCGCGTGCGTGGCTTCGAAGTCTCGGCCAGCGGCAGCCTCAGCGAGGCCTGGAGCGTTTTTGCCGGTTATGCGCACATGCGGGGCAAGCTGGTCGATGGCGGTTTCGTCAACGGCGCCGCGAATCCGATCAACGGCACGCGCCTGGCCAATATCCCGGAAAACAGCTTCAGCCTGTGGAGCAGCTACCGGCTTTCGCGTGAGCTGAGTTTCGGTGCCGGTGCGTTCTACGTCGATCAAGTTGTCGGCAGTTACCGGGTCAATCCGGCGGATGGCCTGTTGACCGAGTTCGGCGTGCCTTCCTACTGGCGTTTCGATGCAATGGCCAACTGGCAGGCGAGCGAAAAACTCGCCCTTCGCCTGAACCTGCAGAACCTCGCCGACAAGGTCTACTACACCAAGGCGTATCCGGTGCATTACGCCACGCCGGCGGCCGGGCGTGCCGTGCAACTGAGCGCCAGCCTGAAGTTCTGAGTGGTTCCGCGCGCGGACGGCGACTGCCTGCAGCCGCCGCCGTCGCCAAAGGAGAAACCCGCGTGCTCGTTCATGTGCCGGATGTGCTGAATGCCACCGAGCTGGGTCATTGCCGCGAACGGCTTGCCCATGCGGAGTGGAAAGATGGAAAACGTACGGCCGGATACCAGTCCGCCCAGGTCAAGCACAACGGCCAACTCGCCGAGGACGATGCTCTGGCCGTCGAGCTTGGTGAACTGATCCTCGCTGCACTGGCGCGCAACACGACTTTTTTCGCAGCCGCCTTGCCGCGCACGATCTATCCACCGCTGTTCAACCGCTACAGCGGCGGCGAACACTTCGGCTTGCATGTCGACAACGCCATCCGTTACGACCGCCGCCAGCAACCGGCCTTGCCGATCCGCACCGACCTTTCGGCAACGCTCTTTTTCGCCGATCCCGAGGAGTACGAGGGCGGTGAGCTGGTCATCGAGGACAGTTACGGAACGCACAGCGTCAAGTTGCCGGCCGGGGACCTGGTGCTTTATCCGGGATCGAGCTTGCACCAGGTCACGCCGGTGACACGCGGAACGCGGGTGGCCTCGTTCTTCTGGTTGCAGAGCCTGGTCCGCAGCGAGGCGCAACGCCGTCAGTTGTTCGAACTGGATGTCGCCATCCAGGCGCTGACCGCGCGTGTTCCGGGTGCGCCCGAACTGGTCTCGCTGACCGGCGTCTACCACAACCTGCTGCGTGCGTGGGCGGATGTCTGAAGCTGCCGCAGCAAACCCCGGCATGGCGCATCACGAGCACCTGCTGGACGCCTTGCGCAAGGATCCGGCGCATGCCCACGACCTGATCCATGCGGCGGCGTTGAACGGCGAAATCGCCGCGCAGTTCCTGCTGGGACAAATGTGCTGCGAAGGTCGCGGTGTCGCCCGCGATGCCGTTGAAGGCCTGCATTGGTATCGATTGGCGGCCAACTCCGGTCTGCCGGCGGCCATGAACATGCTTGGACGCTGTCACGAACTCGGCGCCGGCACCCCGTGCGACTTTGCCCTGGCGGCAGTCTGGTATCGCAAGGCGGCGCTGGCCGGACTCGACTGGGGCATGTACAACCTGGCCAACCTGCTGGCGACCGGACGTGGCCTGGAGCCATCACGCCGCGAGGCCTGGGCCTGGTATCGCAAGGCAGCCGGGCTTGGGCATGCCAAGTCGATGAACCTGGTCGGTCGTTATCTCGAGGAAGGCTGGGAAGTCGAGGCAGATGCACTTGCCGCCCGCGAGTGGTACCGCAGATCGGCCGAAGCCGGCGATTTCCGCGGCCAGGCCAGCCATGCACAGATCCTCATCGGCGAGGGCCGCATCGTTGAGGCGGCGGGCTGGCTGCGACGCGCCGTGCTTGCCGGAAGTCCGGCCTTTCTCGCCCATGTCGCCAATGACCTCGCCGCATCGGCACATGCGGAAATACGGGAAATCGCGCAATTGGCGCGTGATCGGGGCGCGGCCGTGGAGGCGCGGGCCGGGCACGAAGCCGCGTGAACACGCAGCGTCGCTGCGCCAGTGATCGTGGATTGATCCCGCTGCAAGGGCATCAAATGGCGCGCAGGCGCCTGGAAAACTAAGGCTGTTCGCGTTGCTTCATGCCGCTGCGCCAGGCGTACACGGCAGCCTGGGTGCGGTCGCTGACGTTGAGTTTGCCAAGCACGTTGCTGACGTGGGTCTTGACCGTCTTCTCGCCGATGCCGAGGCGCTCGGCAATCATCTGGTTGCTCAGTCCCTCGGCAACCAGGGCCAGCGTTTCGCGCTCGCGCTGGCTCAGCGAACGCAGGACATCGCTGCCGGGTTCGACGCCGCGACGCATGGCATCCATCAGGCGTGCGGCGATGCGCGGATGCAGGACCGCCTCGCCCTGCGCGGCCTTGCGCAAGGCATCGGCCAGCGCGTCCGCATCGACATCCTTGAGCAGGCAGGAAAGCGCGCCCGCCTGCACCGCGGCGACGATCTGCTGGACGTCCTCGAACGAGGTCAGCAGGACCACGGCGGTCTTCGGGCTGGCGGCACGAATCGCGCGGGTCGCCTCGATGCCGCCGCCGGGCATGACCAGATCGACGAGGGCAACATCGGGGCCTTGCTCGCGGCACAGGCTGACCGCCGAGGCCGCGTCGCCGGCCTCGCCGACGATGGCCAGGTCGGCATGGGTTTCGAGGAAGCCGCGGATGCCCTGACGGACGAGGTCATGGTCATCGGCGATGACAATGCGGATGGGTTTGTTCACCTTGCTACCTCGTCTGGAAGCCGACCGTCACGCGCGTGCCGTGTTCCGGCGTGCTGTCGAATTCGAATCGACCCCCCGGCAGTGCCTCGGCGCGCTCGCGCATGTTGCGCAGACCCATGCCCTGGCCCGGATCCGCACGTGCGCCCGTGCCATTATCGGCGATGACAAGGCTGACGCGCTCCGCCGTGCGGCGGAGGCTGACATCGACGTGGCTCGCGCCACTGTGGCGCAGGACATTGGACAAGGCCTCATCGGCGATGCGCAGCAGCGAGTCCTCGACCGCGGCGGCCAGTGGGGGTACATCATCGATGTTGAATCCGAGGCTGGCACCGCTGGTGTGGGACCAGTCGCTGGCACGCATGCGCAGGCGTTCGGCGAACGGCAGTTCCGCATCCGAGGCATGCATCTCGTCGAGGATTTGCCCGAGTTCCTGCTGGATCTGCTGGGTCAGGCGTTGGGCCAGTTCGAGGCGCTCGCCGCCCGCGCCAGTGCCCAGCGTGCGCCGCGCCGTGGCCAGTTGCAGGTTCAAGGCGAAGGCCTTTTGCTTGACCGTATCGTGCAGGTCGCGGGCCAGGCGTTGGCGTTCGGCCAGCGCCGCAAGTTGCGCGCGAGAGCGCACCAGGCACTTCAGGTCAAAGGCCATGCCATCGAGCTTGCGCGACAGGCCGCCGATTTCGTCGCTGGAATGGTCGTTGATGCGATTGGAGAAATCGCCGCGGCTCCAGGCAATCGCAGCGCGCTCGATGCGATTCAGGCGCCGCGTGACCCAGGCCGCCAGGAACAGCGACGAGGCGAGTCCGAACACGATGAGGAAGGCAAAAACCGTGGCTGACTCGAAACTCGAATCGACCAACAGGTGCCGCCATGCCGGCGGCACGCGCAACTCGACGAACAGCCAGCCGTTGCGCGTGCCGGCGGAATCGTGCAGGGCAACGAGGATGCGCTGGATCTTGTAGTCGCTGTCGCCGACCGGCGGCAGGTGGAATGGTGCGCCGGGCGCGGCGGCATCCCGCAACTCGGCCGCAGTCGGCAGGTCCAGCGTCCAGCGTGCGTTGTCTTCGGTGCGCGCGAGCACCGCTCCCTCGGCGCCGATGATGGCCGCCGCCATCGGTACTTCACTGAGTTCAAGCAGGATGTAGGACTCATCCGGGGTCAGCCCGCCACGAGGTTGCTGCAGGCGCAGGATCCAGGCATCGAGCCACAATTTCAGCGCCGCCGGATTGGGTGCCTGCTGATCCAGCAGACCGGACCATTGCGCATCGAAATTGCCGGCGCCGCGCACCACCGCACGCTCGAGGCTGCCGCGCTCGACTCCACTGACGAAGCGCTGGAACTCGTAGGTGAGTATCACCGACTCGACGACGATCAGCGTAGGCAGCGACAACAGCAGGTAGAACAGCGCGAGTTTCGAGACGAGGCCGCGAAGGCGCGGGCGATGCAGGGTCATGGGCGGCAATGTTGCGCGGGCGATTGCCTAGCATACCGGCAAGCGCACATGGCGACGGCAATCTGCGGCCCGGCGCGGCCAGGCTGGCTTAGATGCGCTGTGCTGCATGCGGTTACAATTGGCGGATGCCCAAGAAACCACCGATCGTGCTGGCGACCCGTGCCGTCGAACACAGCCGATTCCTGCGCGCCGAGCAGATCGACCTCGAATTCTCCAACGGCGAGCGGCGTACCCACGAACGCCTGCGCGCCTCGGGATTCGGCGCCGCGATGATGGTGCCGATGCTTGATGACGACACCGTGCTGCTGGTGCGCGAATACGCGACCGGGATCGAAGGTTACGAGCTTGGCTTGCCAAAGGGTCGTCTCGACCGCGATGAAACGGTCGAGCAGGGCGCCAATCGCGAGCTCAAGGAAGAAATCGGATACGGTGCGCACGAGTTGCACATCCTCACCACCCTGGCGCTGTCGCCGACCTACATGAGCACGATGACGCATGTCGTGCTGGCCCGCGACCTGTACCCCGAACGCCTGCAGGGCGACGAGCCGGAAGAGCTCGAAGTGGTGCCCTGGAAGCTCAGCGAGCTGCACACCTTGCTGCTGGAACCCGAGGTCAGCGACGGTCGCTCGATCGCGGCGCTGTTCATTGCCCGTGAGTATCTCGCCGGCCGTTTCCGGCCGACCCGATGAACCTGGAAAGCCTGATCGTCGAGGTCTGCGCGATCGCCCGTCGCGCTGCCGCGGAAATCCTCGCCGTGTATGACGGCGAGTTTGCCGTCGAACACAAGGATGACCGTTCGCCGTTGACCGCCGCCGACCTCGCCGCACACCACTGCATCGTCGAGGGATTGCGCAGGCTCACCCCCGAGTTGCCCATCCTCTCCGAGGAATCGGCGGCGATCGACTGGCAGCAGCGTCGCCAATGGCCGCGCTACTGGCTGGTCGATCCCCTTGATGGCACCCGCGAGTTCGTCAAGCGCAATGGCGAGTTCACCGTCAACATCGCCCTCATCGATGGCGAGCGCAGCGTGCTCGGTGTCGTCCAGGTGCCGGTCAGTGGCGTGATTGCCTGGGCCTGGCAGGGCGGTGGTGCGTGGATGGCGCGGGCCGAAGCCGCACCAGGGCGATGCCGCACGCGCCGGCGCGCACAACCGCTGGTGGTTGCCGGCAGCCGCTCGCACGGCGATCCGCGCCTGCTCGGCATGCTGGAGCGCGTCGGCGTGCACGAGATCATCCCGCTTGGCTCCTCGCTGAAGTTCCTGCGCATCGCCGCCGCTGAAGCCGATCTCTATGTCCGCCTCGGGCCGACTTCGGAATGGGATACCGCCGCTGCCCAGTGCGTGCTCGAGGAGGCCGGTGGAGCCGTCATCGACCTGCACGGCAACCCGCTGCGCTACAACCGCAAGGAATCCCTGCTCAATCCCGAGTTCATTGCCTGCGGGGATGCACAGGTGGACTGGCCCGGCCTGCTCGGCGGCCGCTGAAGCGAAACCGGGTGCGGCGGCTTGTTGTCACGCTGCCGGGCGACATCGGCAATGGCCGGTTGCGCGGTTTCGGCGAGGCTGGTCGGGGAATGGGCATGAATCGTGCATCGAATGCCCTTGCAGCCATGCCCCGGCCGCAATCCTCAACGAGTGGCAACCGATGAACAAGATCCTGCTCGCCGATACCTCGCAAACGCGGCGCCGCGCGCTCTCGGCGGTACTCAGCCAGAGCGGATACGTGGTCACCGCCGTGGCCACGCTGGCCGAGGCCTTCGATACCCTGCAGCGATCCCAGCTCGGCCATGCCACCCTCGATGCGGTGGTGCTCGGCTGGCCCGAGTATTCGGACGGTCTGGTCGAGGATGTCTTCGGGCTGCTCCACAGCGAGCGTTTCGAACACCTTGCCGTCCTCATCATGGCCGATTCGAGCAATGCCAATGCGGTCAACTGGCGCATGTCGCGGCCGCGCACGGCGCTGACCCTGTGGTCGGAGTATCTCGAGGCGCCGAATGCAGTCGGCCAGTTGCTGCGGCCGAACGCGAGCATCAAGCCGGTTCTGAGTGAGCACGACGAGCAGATCCGCATCCTGCTGGTCGATGATTCCGCCACCGTGCGGGCCGGCTATTCGCGCCTGCTGCAGAAGCACGGTTACCACGTCGATGTCGCCGAGAGCGTGGGCGAAGGCTGGAAGAAGGTGTCCCGGCAAAGCTACGACATCGCCATCATCGATTACCTGATGCCCGAGCAGAACGGTACCGCGCTGATCACGCTGATCCGCAACGATCCCGCGACCCAGCACATCCTCACCGCGACGATCACCGGCACCTATTCCGACGCGGTGATTTCCGAATCGCTGGCCTGCGGGGCGCTGGAATGCCTGTTCAAGAGTGAATCCCGCGACCTGCTGCTGGCGCGCATTGCCTCGCTGGCGCGGACGATCAACGATCGCAAGGCGATCGACAACGAGCGCCGCCGCCTGCAGGGCATCCTGTCCTCGGTCGGCGAGGGTGTCTACGGCGTCGATGTCGAGGGCATCATCCAGTTCATCAATCCGGCCGCGCTCGACCTGCTCGGCTACCAGGACGGCAACGAGCTGATCGGCCACTCGGCCTTCGATGCCTTCCATTACGCCGATGAAAACGGCATGCCGATGCAGCGTGCGGCGTCGCAGTTGCAGCAGTGCTATGCCAGCGGCAGCGAGATGTCGGCCCTGCAGACGCGCTTCTGGACTTCGGCCAAGCGCGGCGTCCTCGTCGAATGCAACGTGCATCCGCTGCGTATGGACGCCGAGCAGAACGGTTCGGTTGTCGCCTTCCGCGATGTCTCCGCGCGGCGCGCGCTGGAGGACGAGCTGCGCTGGCAGGCCGAGCACGACAGCCTGACCAAGCTGTTCAACCGCGGCTGGTTCGAGGCGCAACTCGAACAGGAGTGCAATCGCGTGCGCCGCACCGGCCAGGCGGCCATGTTGCTGTTCATCGACCTGGATCGCTTCAAGTACATCAACGATACCGCCGGGCACGTCGCCGGCGATCGCTTGTTGCTGGAAGTCAGCCAGAGGCTGAAGTCGCGCCTGCGCGGCAGCGACTACCTGGCACGCATGGGTGGCGACGAGTTTGCCGTGCTGCTGACCAATGTCGGTGCCAGCGACCTGATGAGCCTGGCCGATGGTTTCCGCCGCGTGCTCACGGCAACGCCGTTCACCTATGGGGGCAAGAGCTACCGCATCACCCTGTCGATTGGTTGCGCGAAGATCGACGATACGGCGTGGTCGCCGGGCGACGCCATGGCGCATGCCGATATCGCCTGCCACATGGCCAAGCGCAGCGGGCGCAACCAGTGCCAGATGTATTCGGCGGAAACCGGTCGCCTTGCCGCGCTCGACGAGGATCTCGGCTGGTCGGTGCGCCTCGAGGATGCCTTGCGCACCA